>Ga0134125_10000202_pt1 | contig 89375 bp, 83 predicted proteins | sample KB31751_FD_96464 | JGI IMG/M metagenome (GOLD analysis project Ga0134125, IMG submission 96464) | Terrestrial soil microbial communities with excess Nitrogen fertilizer from Kellogg Biological Station, Michigan, USA - KB3-175-1 | ecosystem: Environmental > Terrestrial > Soil > Unclassified ... | reverse complement strand
ATCCTGGTCAAAAAAACCATAATCCCTATGTCGTTTATATTGTTTCATTAATCTAATATACTGAAATTCAGTATATTATGCAAATCTATTGTCGAGTCAGTTTTTAGAGGTTACCTTAAGACTCAAGACTCAAGACTTCCAACTTCCCGGCCATTACTTCGCTTATTTTACGGTACGATTCGAACGTCCAGCCGGCTACATGCGGCGTTAATATGACCTTTTTTGAGTGGCGCAATTCATCGAACCATTCCTGATCGGCCAAAGCCGGAAATTTTTCCGTCTCCAGCACGTCGAGCCCGGCGCCTAAGATCCGGCCCTGCTGAATAGCCTTTAAAACCGCGCTTGTTTTTACCGCCTGGCCGCGCGAGGTGTTGATCAGGAATATGGGTTTTTTAAAGTGTAACAAATACTCTTCGTTCACCAAACCCATCGTTTCGGCCGTTAAAGGAATATGCAGGCTTAAAACGTCGCTGTATTTTACAATCTCCTCCATGCTTGCTTCGCGGGCATACTGATCGGTAAACCCGGTTTTATATTTATCATAAGCAATTACATCGACCCCGAACCCTGAAAGTTTGCGGGCAAAGCTATGGCCCATAAATCCATAGCCTATAATACCGACAGTTTTTCCTTTTAACTCGTAACCGCGGTTCGCTTCGCGGTCCCAAATGCCTGAACGGACTTGTGCATCGGCATTGTTAAAATTATTCATCAGCGAAAGCAGCATGCCCACAGCGTGCTCCCCCACGGCATCGGCGTTGCCCTGTGGTGCATTGATCAACGTTATTCCTTTTTGAATGGCATACGCTTCATCGATATTATCCATACCGGCGCCCGCCCGGCAAACGAAACGCAGGTTTTTACCGGCGTCGATATATTCGCGGTTCAGTTTAAACTTTGAGCGCATTACCAGACCTGCGTACCCGCCGATGATCTCCAGGGCCCGCCCGGGGGTTATCAGCGGCTGGTAATCGCAATGATAGCCCATCGCTTCGGCCCGCTCTATAAACACCTGGTGAATATCGTCGACTATGAGAATACTATTTTTCAAACTACCTGCTTTATTGAAACGGCGAATTTACAAAATGGAGTTAACTATTGTAAGTGTTAATACCTGACCTTTTTGCCGGTTTTTAAAACTGGCACGGGAATGGCAATACTTTTATAGGAGCGATCCTTTTATCCGATGATATGAAACCTATAAAATTTAAGAAACTCAGTACCAGAATAAAAGGCCAGGCCCAAAAGCTGGCACAGGACGGGTTTAAACAAATATTTGAGCACATAGATCAGCTCCACATTAAAAAAGGGGTGGATAAAATGGGCCTCGATAAATTTATCGATCAATGCGCCTACCTGGCCGCGGGCTCGGGCGTGTTATCGGGCAGCGGCGGGCTGCTCACCATGGTAGTAGGCGTTCCGCTGGATTTCGTAAACCTAATTACCCAGCAATTCAGGGTGACCATGGCTATTATGTATGTTAACCGGGGCAGTTATCAAATTGGATTTAATGAATTCATGTCGCTGATTGCCACCTCGCTTAAAGTGGATGCGGGCGTTACCCTTACGAAAACCATGATGGAGGGCATTGCCGAAAAGTTATTATTGCTTTTAGGCACCCGGACGGCGGAAAGAATGGTGCCCATTGTGGGTGCGGTTATTGGCGGTACGGCCAATTATTTGTTTATTAAGCGGATGGCCAAATCAGTAAAGGAAACGCATGGCCAACCGGTAGTTATTCATTTATAATATTGGCGTAATTAGCTATTGAAACGCCAAATATTGAGACGCAAAATAGAGACGCAAAATCGAGACGCAAAATCGAGACGCAAATATTGAGACGCAAAATAGAGACGCAAAATGTTGCGTCTCTACTGGTCAATTATTTGCATCAGCTCCATGCGGTTCCCGAACGGGTCGAGGAAGGAAAAACGGATACGACCCGGAATTACAGGCTCTTCATTGATCGTTATGCCATGCTTTTCCAATTGGGTGTGCGCTGCATCTAAATCAGCAACCTCAAATGCTGAATGCCTGATGGTTAGCGGACGAGGGTCCTCCACGCCGATGTGCAGCTCTATATCGCCGATAACGAACCAATGGCCCGGTTCGGGAAACACTTCGGGCCGGTGAATTTGCCGAAGTCCCATCACATCGGTATAAAATAAACGCGCTTCTTCCAACCTATGTTTGGCCACACAAATATGGATATGATTGATCCGGGTAAATTCGATCATTCTTCGTCTTCGGCAAAGGTTAACACATAGTTGTTATTGTCGAGTATAGAAAACTCGGTAGCGCCGTAAAATGTTTTTTCAAGGCCCTTAAGTACCGTAACCTTATCTTTTACCTGCTCAAAAAAATTGCGGATATTTTTCAGTTTTATATAAAACAACAGGGAGCCGCCGTTTTGCCGGCTGATTGCCGGAAGCTCATCGCCGAGGCTGGAAAAGGTTTGGAACATAAAAATAACTTCGCCATTCGCCATCATGGCCCAATCGAAATTATCGCCGGTTGGCGGCACCGACATAATGGTTTGGAAACCGATTAACCTGTAAAAATCAATGGTTTCGTTCATGTTTTTTACAAACAGGTTGGGTGATAAGCTATCCATGGTTTTGAGGATTATAAAGTGATAAAAATAATGTTTTTTGTTTCGGTTTTTGACTGCATCCCCGGAAGGATTGCCAGGTAACAATTTGTTTGTTAGTCTATACAAAGAAAACAAGCGGTAGTGACAGCCCTATGTCAGCAGGTTATATGCAACAGATAAAAAAGTTTAAATGTGACTTTGTATGACTCAAACCTGGGTCAACTGTTTGATCTCATTTGCTGGTAAACGCATCCATAATATCCATTAAGGTTACCGCTTCCTCCATCGGGCATGGGTTTGGGGCCTCATCGTTAAAATAAGCGACAATTTTGGTGATCATCGGCTGTTGTATATGCCCGGGGTGCGCAAAATTCAGGATTTGTTCGCCGGTTTGGTTTTTTATATGGATAAAGGTGCCAAAAAAGGGGAACGTGATCTTTCCTGTTGTGCCGATGATCTCGCACGTGTCGGTTGCCTCGCTTTCCGCGACGTTAAAGCACCATGACCCATTAACAACCACTTTATTCTTAAACAATATTTCGCCGCATACATGGTCATCTGCCGGCGTTACTCCCGACTGATTTAACGAAAACCCATGATACCGCTCGGGCTCGCCAAAATAAAACAGCATCAGGTCGAGCTGGTGCGGGGCCAGGTCATGAAAGTACCCGCCGCCGGAGAGCGCTGGATCCACGCGCCAGTTGGTTTCGGAATTGGCGATGAGATCGGGTTCGGAAGTCTTCCACATTCTTATTTGTACCGTTCGTATATCGCCTATGGCGTTGTTCGCCAGCAGTTCCTTTACCTTCAGAAACATGGGCAGCGCCCGGCGGTAATGCGCAACGGTAAGCTTACCGTTTGATCGTTTAACCGCATCTGCCATTTGCCGCGCTTCGCCGGCGTTGCGGGTTACCGGCTTCTCAACGTAAACGTTTAATCCCTTTTTTAAAGCGGCCAGGGCGTAGTCGAGATGAAAGGCGGGGGGCGTGGCTATCGAAACGGCATTGATCTCCGGGTCGGCCATAAGCTCGTTTGCATCGCTATACCATTTACCCACGCCGTGCCTTTTTGCATAATCCGCTGCTTTGGCTGCGTCGCGCCGCATTACCGCAACTAGTTTACTGCCCGGTATTTTGCTATAAGCGGGGCCGCTTTTTTTCTCGGTCACATTGCCGCAGCCGATGATTCCCCAGTTGATGTTGCCCATATTACATGTAGAGACGCAAAATGTTGCGTCTCAAAAAAGGTTATTCAGTCTTCGCAGGAGACGCAAAATGTTGCGTCTCGTAAAGGTTATTCAGTCTTCCCAGGAGACGTAAAATGTTGCGTCTCCTGGGAAGGTTATTCAATCTTCGCGGGAGACGCAAAATGTTGCGTCTCTACAGTATTTCTTCAATTTTATTTAATTCCTCACCCGAAAACACAATGTTATCCAAACATTTCAGCGAATCGGCCAGCTGTTCGGGCCGGCTGGCGCCGATCAGCACGGATGTGATGCGCTCGTCCTTCAATAGCCATGCAAGCGCCATTTGGGCAAGCGTTTGTCCACGCTGTAAGGCAATGTCATTTAATTTCCTAACCTGGTTTACCCGTTCTTCGGTAACCTGGTCGGTTTGTAAAAAGCCGGTCGGTTTTGCTGCTCTCGAATCTTCGGGAATACCGTTAAGATATTTATTGGTCAACAACCCCTGCGCCAATGGTGAGAACGGAATACAGCCAACGCCATCCTTTTCTAATACATCGAGCAGGCCGCCCTCTGCCCAACGCTCAAACATCGAATATTTGGGCTGGTGAATAAGGCAAGGTGTGCCCAATTTTTTTAATATCTGTATCGCTTTGTCGGCTTCTTCAGCGGGATAGTTGGATATACCGGCGTATAAAGCCTTACCCTGCCGCACGATCAGGTCCAGCGCGCCCATGGTTTCTTCCAACGGTGTTTCGGGATCGGGCCGGTGGTGATAAAATATATCTACATAATCAAGCCCCATGCGCTGCAAGCTCTGGTCAAGACTGGACACCAAATATTTTTTAGACCCCCAGTCGCCGTAAGGACCGTCCCACATGGTATAACCGGCTTTACTCGAGATGATCATCTCGTCGCGATAGCCGCGGAAATCGTCTTTCAAAATACGCCCAAAGTTTTCTTCGGCCGAACCGGGTGGCGGCCCGTAATTATTGGCCAGGTCGAAGTGTGTAATGCCGCTGTCGAAGGCAAGGTACAATATCTTTTTAAAATTTTCGGCAACATCAACGCCGCCGAAATTATGCCATAAGCCCAGCGAAACGGCCGGCAGCTTGATGCCGCTTTTACCGCAGCGGCGGTATTGCATATTTTTATATCTTTCGGGAGAAGGTAGGTAAGTCATGATTGATTTCTTAAGCTGATAAAAGTAATATTAAAATAAAATGAATGCAGATATTTTTTAATTTTACCGGTAACGACTACTTTCACTACATGAACATTAAAAAACAACCCCGCCCTGAAACATTATGGATCTCTATCGGCTTATTACTGGTAACGGTGCCGATGATGCTAAAACACTATATCCCGATCCCGGATTTTTTTCGCGGATTACTGGCAGGGGTTGGTTTGGGAATGGAAATTGTCGGGTTGATAAAATTAAAGAGGGCCCGCAAGCAGGATGCTCATTGCTAAACAACCTCGGCCACAACGAAGGTACTTCCGCCAATAAACACCAGGTCATTTTCCCCGGCTTTGTTTTGAGCTGATTCCAGCGCTGCTTTAACTGAGGGATAAACATCACCGTGCAGCCCCGCGCTCTCCGCTTTCTGCTTTAAGCTTTCTGCTTCCAGCCCGCGCGGTATATCAGGTTTGCAAAAATAATAGACGGCATCCTTAGGCAGCATGGATAAAATTTGGCTGATGTCTTTGTCGTTTACCACACCCATTACAAAATGCAATTGCGTGTAAGGCACGGCCGATATGTTTTTTAAAACCTCGCGTATCCCTTCGGGATTATGGCCGGTGTCGCACATGGTTAACGGGCTTTTATTAATCATTTCCCATCGCCCGTGCAGCCCGGTCAATGTTTTTACCTGGCGGAGGGCTGTTTTTATATGCTCATCCGTTATAATAAAACCCTGCCTGCGCAGCTCGTTCACAGCCGCAAGGACAGTTTTGACATTCTTAAGCTGATAAACGCCGGGGAGGTCGAGTCTTAAGTCTTGAGTCTTGAGTCTTGAGTCTTGAGTCGGTACTATTTGTATTTCCAAAAACTCTTCAGCACGCACTCCCAACCTCTGATCTCTGACCTCTGATCTCTGACCTCCAACCTCTGATCTCCAACCTCTAACCTCTGATCTCTGTCCTCCAATCTCTGATCTCTGATCGCTGACTTTAAATAATTCCGAAGCAAATGTCAGCGTGGTTGTTTCGTGACTAGCCTTATCGATAAATATATCCGCTACTTCAGGTTGATATTCGCCAATAATTACGGGGACCCCGGGCTTGATGATGCCGGCCTTTTCGCCGGCTATCAGCTGCAGCGTATTGCCGAGCATATTCATGTGGTCCCAGCCGATGTTGGTAATAACTGAAAGCAGCGGGGTGATAATGTTGGTCGAATCCAGCCGGCCGCCAAGTCCCACCTCGATAATGGCTATGTCAACTTTTTCTCTCGAGAAAATATCGAATGCCAGGGCCACGGTCATCTCAAAGAAGGATGGTTTTATCTCATTAAAATCGTGCCTGTGAGCGGCTACAAAATCGATTACTTCCCGTTTTGATATCATTTGGCCATTGATGCGGATGCGCTCCCTGAAATCCTTTAAATGCGGCGAAGTGTACAGCCCGGTTTTGTACCCCGCCACCTGCAATGTGGCCGCCAGCATGTGCGAGGTAGAGCCCTTGCCATTGGTGCCGGCCACATGAACGCTTTTAAATTTATGCTGCGGGTTGCCGAGGCGGCGGCATAACTCAACGGTGTTGGTCAGATCGGCTTTATAAGCCGAAGGGCCATCACGTGTAAAAAGCGGAAGCTGGCTGTACAGGTATCGGATGGTTTCGGAGTAGGTCATCTTTGATTTCGAATTTCGAATTTTCGATTTCGGATTTAAACAACAAAGCTAATATCTGACTTCTGATTTCAGACCTCTAACGTCCTAATCTACGTTAAATATAAAATTCACCTGTCCCTTTGAGTTGCCCGATGCCGGGGCCGAGGAGGTAAGCTTTGAGTTGCGAACCACATTTTCGCATTTCTGGATCAGGCCGAGGTCGGCCATCCTGGTTTTTTTACGGTCGTAATGCGCCTCTATCACATTTCCGTTGGGGTCGACCGTTATGTCAATAACCACGACACCGGGTATGCGGTTGGTATTGGTAACATTCAGCGGACTAACAAAGCTCCAGGCCGGCATGCCTTTCAGGCCGCCGCCCGAACCGCCCGGCCCATAATTATCGCTTAGGGTTGAGCCCTGTTTGCTGCCCTGGTTGCCGGGTGTAGTTGTAGTTCCATCCCCCCGGCCTGATCCTGTTTTGGAAGGGCCTTTATATAACGCGGCGGTGTTCACCACTTGTTTTTTTACTGGCTTTGCCGGTTGGGTTGCCACCGCCGCACTCGATTTTTTGGCGTTTGCCGCAACCTCGGGCGCGTCTTCCACATTTTGGGTAACCACTTTTTGATTGCTTGTAGCCGTTTTTGTCGGCTGCTCTGTCGGCTGATCGCGGGTTACTTTTGTTGGCTGTGAATGGTTGGCTTTTGGCGATACGGATGGCTCGTCGGTGCTGGTTATATCTTTTCCCATCCCTTCTTCGGTCGTGCCGTAATTTACCAATATGCCGCCCGCGCCCTCATCCTGCGGCGGCGGCGTTATAAACACAATAAAATAACATAAAGCGATCAGCACTGCCATGATGATGGCAGTAGCTAAAAATGCTTTTGGATAGTTATTTTCTTCTTCGTAGGTCATTGTTCAGTTTGCAGTTGCCGGTTTGCAGTTTGCAGTCATTTTTAGTACCAGTTTCAAATTGGCACTGATAACTGCTAACTGAAAACTGCCAACTCTATTTGGGCTCCGTAGCCAGCACCAGCTTAATATTCAGTTTTTGCGATATATCCATAATCTGCACCACATCCTGTATGGCTACCGTTTTATCAACATACAAAACAATCGTCAGGTTTGTTGCCAGCGGCTTATAGCTTGCCAGCTTAGCCGGCAGATCGGCGATGGCTACCTGCTGACGGTCGACATAGTACTTTAAGTCTTTTGTGACCGAAACGACAATGGTTTTTTTGGACACCGATTTTCCGGACGACGACTTGGGCAACAATAATTTTATCACGTTGGGATTGGTTACCGTAGAGGCGATCAGGAAAAACAAAAGCAGGAAAAACATAATGTCGTTCATCGCCGAGGTATGTACCTCCGCCGAAACTCCCCGTTGTCTTTTTCTTAAGTTCATTTGCTTGGTTCCTCTAAAAGGTCGATAAATTCGATGGCGTCGGTTTCAAGTCTTAATATGATCTTATCTACCATCATATTTAAAATATGATATCCAACATATGCGATAATGCCGACAAACAAACCCGCCGCCGAAGTAACCATTTTCACATATAAGCCCCCGGATATAACACCCATGCTGATGTTGTCGGTTTTTGATATATCGTAAAAAATCTTAATTACCCCGGCTATGGTTCCCAAAAACCCGAACATCGGCGCTATACCTGCAACAATCCCTAAAATGCTGATGTTTTTTTCAAGCTTGGCCACTTCCAGCTTACCCACATTTTCAATAGCGCCTTCAATATCTTTAATGGGCCGGCCAATTCTCAGCAATCCTTTTTGCAGCATGCGCCCAAGCGGGGTATTGCTGTTGCGGCATATCGCTTTCGCCGATTCGAGATTGCCGGTCATGATGCTTGACCGCACCTGGATCATTAAATTCGATTCGTTTTGCGAAGCCTTGCGGATGGTAAAATAACGTTCGAAAAATATCACCAGGCCCAGCACCGCCAAAATCCCTATCGGTATCATCACCACCCCGCCTTTGATCAGCAAATCGCCAAAACGCAGCTCCTGGGTAGGGATGGGGGCCAGCTGGGCGTGATTGGCCGTATCTAATAATTTATGCGCCGTATCGGCCACCTGTAAAAATAATAGTGTCATTTCTTAGGGTTTATTATTATAATTTTTGCGTCTCTTCTAATTTTTTTTGCATTAACCATCTCCAGCCTCGCCTGCTCAGCAGCGTTTAGTGTTGTATACCGACCGACAATAACCTTATAACGTTTATGGCGAGGCATACGGGGCAACAACTTGGCATCAAGGCCGAGCGACTTGTAATGATTCACGTTTTCGTCCGCCGCCTTTTTCCTGTCAAAGACATCAACCCTTATAACGTAATGAAGCTGCGAAAGCGTATCATAGCTGGTCGTGTCGGGCACGAAGGCGGTGGTCGCAGTGGTTGTTTTGTTGGCGGCGCTATCCGCAGCTCCGGCATTTTTAACGCTATCCTTTGGCTTAATAGACCCGGCAACCGGTGCGGCGGCGGCTTTAACCTTAGGCGGCGGGCCGTTGAACCGGTCGAAGATGGATGGATCATATTTGTAAGCGGCAAATACGGCAATCGCAGCCACAACAACTAAACCCATTAAAAGCGTCCATACATTGAAGGTCTTTTTTATTTCCTCTTCTTCCTCAATATAATGCTGCTCCACGTCACTTTCCTCAACTTGAGGCATATCAGCCGGTGGCGCGGATGTATTAAAAACCGGGCTTACCGGCTCAGGGGCAGAAACCGGCGCGAGCTTATTAATGCCAACCGGCGCATAACCATAAAATAAGGGATCGCCGCTTATTTTGTCGTTAGGTATAAAGATCAGCTGATCGTGCTCCATACGAACCGAGCCCAGGCCGGAAAACGGAAAAGTTTCCTCTGCTGCATCTTCCTTCAGTTTGCTGATGAATTTTTCGATGAAATATTTTGACGAAGCCAGCGATATATTTTTTTCGCGGGCGATATATTCGGCAAATGTATCGTCATCGCTCGTTTCGGGTTTAAATTTAACCTGGTGACAGGGTGGATAAAATTTTGCTTCGCTTTCGTTGTAATAGCCGCTGATACGCACCTTTTCGAAATAGCCGAGGCCCGGAACGCTTACTTCATTACGCTGGGCCAGCAGTTCGCTTACATAGTCGGCTAAATTCATCCGCTAAAAGTACACTTTATTATAAAATCTAAAAACTAAAGCCAACGCCGCCAAATATATTAAATCCGTATTCCGGATAATACAGCCAGGTTTGGTTTGTGCCGTTCAATAAGTTATTCACCTGTACAAATACCATAAACCTGCTGGTCGCCTTGTACTGCACGCCGCCGCTCAGATCGGCAAAGGAATTTATCGATGTTGGTGTGTTTGCTTTGGTCAGATAGGGGTCCATGGTATTTCCGCGTATAAGCAGCGAACCCGTAATATCAACCAGGTTGCTAACGTGAATGGTGGTTCCGGCGGTAAGCTTAAATTTTGGCAGGTTCCACGGCTGGGCAACGGTAGCCATCTGGTAATCCTTAAATTCAACGCGGCCAAACAGGTCGAGGTCTTCTGATGCCTTCAAGTCAAGTTCGCCGGTAAACCCGTTAATGCGCGACCTGCCGTTATCATAGATCACTTTGAAGCGGTTGTACCCCTGCGCAAAATTGAAATCGCTTACAAACAGCGGCATGTCTTTCACACTGTTGCGGAACACCATCGCCTTAAATCCAAGGCCGGGCGCCAGCGTTCCCTTTAGCCCGGCGCTGATATCTAACTGGTCGACAGAGTTTGTAATCGCTATGTTCTGGCCCAGGAACGGGTTTATCGCTGAAAAGTCGCGCAGCGACGACCGGTTCACATCGCCTTTAGCTTCTAAAAACACACGTACGTATTTGGGGATCACCTGCAGCTCGAGCCGCGCGGCGGGGAAAATATAAAATGCCGATTTATAACCAAACTGGTCGACAATATTGATACCGGCGTCTATCTTATAGCTGGATCCCTGGAATTTTATATATGGGTTTAACCTTAACAGGCTATTGTTATAGCTATACAAACTGTCCTGCTGTGTGCTTACGTCGATGGAGCCGCTAACACCGGCATAAAACTGGTTAACCATTTCGTTCAAAAACCCGGTAAGCACCACGTTATTTTCCTTTGCCTGGAACGCATTGCTCCACCCGTATCCTTTTAATTTTAAAGCATACGTAAAATCATTCGGAACGTCCTTATAGTTTTTAGCCAGCTCGGCTTCGCCGGCTATGGTGCTGAAGTGCTGCTTATTAGCCTGCAGGTTTGTTATTTTAAGCGCGGGATCGAAACCGTAAAAATAATTGGTGTTATAATTATAGGTTGCACGGCCGCTTAACGTATTTTCGTCCCATATCCCTTTTCCAAAAACGCCGGCTTCTTCGGCAGATGATTTTTGGTTATACAAGGTTCCTTCCTGCGCAAAATGCTTTGCGTATGCGCCCACCTGTAAAGCCTCGTCGCGGCCGTTGTTAAAATAGGCCTCACCATAGGTGGTTTTCATGCTGCCCAACCCGGCTTTTACATAGTTGTTTTGCAGCACTGAATCCCGCTCGGCCGGCCTTTTCATCGCTTCCAGCGGTTTTATCTCGGTATTCAGCTCAAGGCGTTTATCGATGGGGAAATAGGTCAGCGGCGCTTTAAACGGCGTTTTATCTTCCAGGTCGGGGTTGCGGCGTATCTTCACCGCATCTGCTAACACCGGTTTATAAGCAGTGGTTACCACAATTTCCTCCGACAGGCTGCCCCCGCTGTTATTATTCGCCTGGTTTTTCCTGGTCGTATCAGAACTGGTTTTTGCGGCTGCGTCGCCCAGGCTTTTGGCGTTGGCCTTTTGCTGCGTCGCGGTTTTTTTTGCAGGCGCCCTTTTTACAACTTTCGCAGTGGATTTTTTTGTCTTTTGCCTGGTTTGCGCATGAGCAGGAACAAAGCTTAAAGCAAGCATTATGGTAAGCAGCGTATATATATATTTTAAGTTCATTGCCTTGCGTTATTCTTTGTTACCTGTTTTTTGGTTCTCCTGCGATGTTATCTGGTCGAGCTTTTGCTTTGCCGTTGGCAAAATATCGTCGTCGCCTTTGTAATTGTCGATGATACTTTGCAACGTGGCCTTCGCCTGGAACGCATCTTTTAGCGCTACGTAATTATCGGCCAATAAAATAAAGGTCTTGGTTACCCAGTAATCATAATTGGGCAGGTCTTTTATCAGCTCAAAACAAGTTTTTTGCGATGTTTTATACTGCGCCTTTAAATACTCGACGCGGGCAATATTGTATTTGGCCTCGGCGGCTATCACGGTTTTGGTATTGGTCACCGTATAGTTAAATTCGCGCACCGCGGCGGTGGTATCTCCTTTTTGCAGGTAAGCCTGGCCGGCGTATAAACCCGTTTTGTATTTATCCTCCTGTGCCGATTTTTCATTGCCGCGCACCAGCGTCGCATATTTCAATGCATCGTCGGCCATACCCATCTGCGCGTAGCAAAGCAGCAGGTTATTGATCGCAAAAGTATAGTCGGCTTTATATTCAGAGTTGGTTTCGAGCCGTTTCAGATAAACTACGGCATCATTATATTTCTTTTGTGCCAGGTATAGTTTCGACATACTGATAAGCGATTGCTCGCTGTAAGCGCTGGTCCAGTCGTTTAATATCACATTATAATCGGCTATAGCCTCATCCGGCTTATTCAGGTTAACAAGGCTTTGCGCGCGTATAAACCTTGCCTGTTTATCATAGATCGGTTTGTTGGGAAATTTATCGAAATAAGCGTTAACCGCGCCTACCGTGCCCTGCCAGTCGCCGCGCTGGTACAGGTTATTAGCGGCCGTGTACATAATATTTTCCTGGTCGGCCTGGCTATAGTTTGCTATCGGGGTTGTCGCAGCGTAATTGATAAAAGTTTGCGCGTCGCCTTTGTCGGTATATATCTTTTCAATTTGCTTAAGCGCCAGCTTGGCCTCATCGGTTGACGGATATTCGGATATAACCTTTTTGTACGATTCAATGGCCTGGTCGTCGTTGCCGGCGTTATAGTCTATAAGGCCCATGGTAACCAGCGCGCGTGGCACATAGCTGCTGCGGGGATATTTCTGCACCATGTCCTGCAAATCGGTTTTTGCCGTCGCCCCGTCGCCGCGTAGATAATAGGTATAAGCGATCTCAAACGATGCATCGTCGGCATAGTCCGACTTAGGATAGTTATTCAGCACCTCGGTAAGTGTGCTGATCTTGGCGTCGGGCGAACCCTGCAGCCCCTGGATCATGCCCCGCTGGAATAAGGCATAATCCTGACCCTGGCTCCGGCGCTGTATAATGCGGTCGTAATAGTCGAGCGCAGTGGCGTAATTTTTTAATACAAAATAACAGTCGCCAAGCCGGGTTAACGCATCGTTTATGGTATTGGTATCTTTTTCGGGACCCTGTAAAAACCGCTGGAAGTATGTGGCCGCCTTTTTATACTGTTCATCGCCAAAAGCCGCATAGGCCAGGGCATAGTTGGCATAGTTATATACGTCGGTCGAGCTTGCATCCGGGAGATCTAAAAACCGCTCAAAATTTTGAACGGATTCGCCATATTTCCGTACCTCGTACATGGCCTCGGCCATCCAGTAGGTGGTCAGCGCTTCGATCTTTGAATTCTCCGGAAATTTTAACGATCTGAGGAAAATCCCGATGGCATTTTCAAAGGCCCGCTCGTTATAAAATTCAAGCCCACGGTAATAGGTAACCTTTTGATAAGCCGCTTTAGCGCTCGGCGATTTGTTGGGGATGGGTTCCAGTATCTCAACCGCCTCTTTATAATTGTGCGAATTAAGAAGCTCCTCGCCCAGCAGGGTCTTCATTTCAGCGTCGCGCCGTGAGCGCGGATAGTTTTTCAGGTATAATCTTGTCGCGTCAAGCGCCTGGGTATTAAAATCAAGCTCATAGGATAGCTTTGCATATTGATACAATGCGTCTTCCTGCAGCTGCTTATCAAAATCAAGTTTCGACGCGGCTAAAAATGCGCTGCGGGCGCTTTGCTTGTTGTTCATCTTCAGGAAAACTTCCCCCAGTGTATAATTGCCGTTCTGGCTAAAAACATCGTTCTGTTGCTGCAGTTTTTCGAGCTCCGAAGCTGCCTTCGGATAATCTCCCGTGCGGAACCAGGTGTACCCCATCTGGTAACTGTCCTGGGTGCTTTGGGTTTTCCCATTATCTTCATCCTCGAAACGCTGGTAATATCTGGCTGAATTTTGGTAATCCGCTTTAGCAAAATAAGAAGCGGCTATCAAACGCAGCATTTCCGTTTGGTGCTGCTGCCGCGTATGCTCAATGATCGGTACAGCATAGCTGATCACATCGTCGTACCGGTTGTCGAGAAAATAAACCGCGGTTATATAATACGGGTAGCTGTTGATGTATTTCTTCGAGTTTTTAAGCCGTTCAAAGTTTACCAGGGCTAAGTGGTAATCCTTATTTAAATAGGCGATATAGGCAAAATAATAAACCGCGTCGTCGGTAAATTCGGACCGTGTGTTTTTTACCTGGCTAAAAAGCTGCTGGGCGTTTTTGTAATCGTTGGTTGCAAAGTAGGCGTAGCCTTTCCGGAATTTATATTCGGTGTTTTCATGGCCGTTTAAATCGCCGGCGTCTACCCTATTGAACCATAACAAAGCCTCGGTATATTTTTCCTGTTTGGAGTAATAGCGGCCAACCTGGTAATAAGCAAGTTTTGTAAGCGGATTTTCGGGATGATCATTGATAAATTTCAGGAACATGCTTCGCGCATCATCGTTCCCCAACTCCAGCGCGCATAAGGCCTCGTAATATTGGGCGTTCTCCTTTAATAGCGACAACTCAGATTCGAGAGGGGCCTGTTTCCTTGTGTTTACGGCATAGTGCTCAACCGACCGGAACTGTTCGGCTGCTGCAACGTATTTGCCTTTATCCAGCAGCTCAGTAGCGGTATGCCAGGTGCGGTACAACTGGAAGGAAGGGTTTTGCTGTGCGTGTAAGGGTAAAACAAAAAATATTGAAGCAATTAAGGCGATGTATATAAATTTCGGCATATGGGCGAACTAACGATTTGCGAAAATAACGAAACGCAAAAGTGAAAATCCACATTAATAATTCACATTGTGTGGAGAACACCTTTTTTTAACGAAGATAGCGGCCGGATTGTATGCGTGTTGAAAACTTTTGGAATGAAAATGTGCGAAAGATAGCGCTTTAGCGGATGTAAGCTTAAAATTCGCAAGGGCTGCACCGCAATTCGGAAAAGTAGTTGATTGGTTGATTAAGTTGATTAAGTGAGTGGTTGAAGGATATTTCTTCCTATCAGTCTTACTAATTATTCAACTCAATCAACCCAATCAACCATTCACTAATAATAGCCTGCTTTATTTATCGTTATATTCGGTGATGATTAACCCGGTTTTGGCTAAGAAAGCTTTCTTTAGCTTTATATTAATTTACGCCCCGATCGTTTTCACCGCATATGCACCAGCCGGCCAGCCGGGAGGCGATATTGTTTTACACGATGAGCGCCTGCCGGTTACTCCCAAGGAATTTTATATAGCCAACGTGGTCGACGAACGTGAAAACCGGGGGGCGATTGCATGGCTTTTGCCACCGGGAATTGCGGGTAAAACAAAACCGGAATTGATACCGGTAGATTTGCGCGGCGGCGGATTTGCTGCTATGAAGCAGTTTATAGAGTATAGTTTTACACAGGACCGTGCATTACGGCCGGTGATCATCCGTTTAAAAAAATGTGAAGTAACCGAGTCGGCGCCCGGCGGCGGGCAGGTGGAGGGGCATATCGTACTGGCTATGTCATTTAATATCGCAGGTGAAAATGGCGCGGATGCGGAAGTGCCATTGACCGATTATAACGGCAGCACGGTTTACCGGCGTACGGCCGGGCTTGCTCAGGATATAGAACCAGCCTTACGGCATATGCTTGAAAGCAGTTTATTATACCTGAATACATGGATGAACAGGCAGGCGAATATCAATATTAAGCTGGCTAAAAAGGTAAAGATCGATTTCGCCGATTATACGGAAAAGCCCGAAGGCGATACAATTTATTACTCGGCTAAGCGCCCGCTTACATGGGATGATTTTCAATCCAAGATTGGGAGCGACAGGTATGATGCGCAGGTATTTCCGACATTTGGATATGATGAGCGCCTTGAAGTGGCGAATGCCGTTGCATACGTGCGGCTGCTGGTAAAGGTATCGCTGCCGAAAAGCGCCTGTTGGGTGCGGGACGGCAGCCGGAACGACTATACGCTAAACCACGAACAGCGGCATTTTGATATTGCCAGGATAGCCGCCGGACATTTTAAGCAGAAAATAAATGCCAACAATTTGACGGTGACGAATTTTGAAGGCATCATTAATTCAGAATACCTGGAAGCCTACCGGGAAATGAGCAAGCTTCAAAAGGAATATGATAACGACACCCGGCATGGGGCCGACGCTTCGGCTCAGCAACGGTGGAACGAGCGGTTAAGCACCGAGTTGGCGACGGCGGGAGGCAAGTAGCAGTGGCAGTGGCAGTGGCAGTGGCAGTAGGCAGTAGGCAGTAGGCAGTAGGCAGTAGGCAGTAGGCAGTAGGCAGTAGGCAGTAGGCAGTAGGCAGTAGAAAAATGAGAATCAATATACGATTATAACAGCTTTACTGCAAACAGCCCACTGCGAACTTTTTAGGCGGCTTGCAGCTGTAAATTGATAGCGTGAAGCAGCTGTTCAATATCGAAAGGCTTGGCCATAAATGCATCGGGGCAACCTACCTGGTGTTTTGCGTAATCGATATCGTGGGTAGCTGAAAGGAGTATGACGGGGATATTGCCGATTTCGGGGTTGCTTTTAATTTCTTTGCATAAATCGCGGCCATCCAGGGTGCCCAGCATAATATCAAGGAGAATGAGGTCCGGCGTGGTTTCCCTGATCCTGTCCAGCAGGAATTTACCATCAGATAACGTTTCCACCTCAAACCCCGAATCTTCGAGTATAAACTGCAGAACTTCTAATATATCCTTATCATCGTCAACCGCCAATATCTTTCGCATGTTAAATTTAGCTAAATGGTCAATATTATGATGGTTCTGGCGCTTGCAAGTTTAATTAAAAATAAATTATTTTACATTAGAAATAAAAGTCCGTGCTGAGTTACCGGCCGGCAGCTCATGATAAGGTATTGTACGCGTGCGTGTATCACGTGTCAAAAAGGCCGCCGCTGTTATACAAAATTCAAGTTAAGTGTCACATCCATATCGGCGAGCATATGTTCTGCTTCCTCAAGGCATTGCTTATGAAACAACTCGCAGCAGCAAATAATTTCAAACTCATCGCCCCAGGTTTCAATCGCCGGATGGATATCATGCACGGGGCATAACAGGGCTTCCAAATTCGGTTTAATGGTTTCGGCTAATCCCATTTTATAATATTTATAATTTTACAAACAGGTTAAAAAAGAAAATGTTTTAATTAATTTATTTAATTAAATCCAGGCTTTAGGGAGAAAACAAATAATTGAAGGAGAGGGTATTAGCGTAAAACATAATATTTGTGTTCGCATTTTTCGCACACGTATCTTTTGACCGGAAGCCAGAATAAGAAAACTTTAACGAGAAGGCTCCGGCGGGTCCGGCGATGGAGATTCGACTTACACTTCGGACAACAAGACTTTTTCCGGGTGGTTGAAAGTCCCTGATCGCTATTTAAAGTTACTTCCATTTAAGCTCTGCAAACAGATATTTACTGTAACAAATATAAAATATTCGGGCAAAAAAACCAATAAAATATTTATTACCAGCCAGTTAATTCGTTTACAGAAGGAATAGCCAAAGGACGAATTCTTAAGAGATGAGGCTGTTTACCTTTTCCACGAGCTCGGTTAAATCAAAGGGCTTGTTGATGATCGCGTCGCAGCCGTAAGCGATAAGATCGTCGTTATGGTTGATATAGGCCGAAAAAATGATAACGGGTATATTGCCGAAATCGGGGTGGGCTTTTATTTGCCTGCAAAGCTCGCCGCCGTTAAGGCCGGCTACGCGGTAATCCAATATCACCAGGTCGGGTGTAAATTCTTTAACAAGCGGAATAACAGCTTCGCTGCGGGAAGTGCTTTTTACCTCAAAATCCTCATAGGTGAGGGTCTCGTGCACAATCTCAAGGATATCCTGGTTGTCGTCCAGGATCAAAATACGCTTAGCCATATATTTCCCACCGACCGAATAAGCTGTAATTATCCAAACAAAAACACTTGGGTCTAACCTTAATCGGGCCTACAAAAGTAAGCAATATTTGTAAGAAAATATAATAAGGGAGTTACGTAAAAATTTGTCGTAAAACGCCAGTACTGTATGCTTTTTAGTGCATAAGTTAGTTAAAAGACGAAGGCCCGGGCTATTAGCCGGACCTTGAAAAGTTTATTGATACTTATATTTGGCAGCATAAGTATGCCGTGCGCTGCGCCGCCCGCGCAGGTACGCCCGCCTTTGGGCGGCTCTTGCAGCAGCTTGTTCTTTTGCTTCATGTTTGCGGTGCTCGTTACCTATAATGTAACCGCCCCCGGCGCCTATTGCGCCGCCAATAAGGGCCCCTTTAACGCCATGGCCGATCAAACCGCCTGCAACGGCGCCGCCTGCGCCGCCAATGATAGCGCCACGGCCCTGGTCGCTTAATTTTTTGTGATGCTCCTGTGCTTGTAAGTTACCGGCAGCTGCGAAAGTTGCGAAGACAATGCCGGCAGAAATTATTAAGTTTTTCATAATTGTTTCTATAAGATTTATATACCTTAAACAAATAACACGCCAAAGTATTTGTCACACACCGCATTACTGCTGCAGAAACTTTAATACTGCGGCAGAAAATTCGGCATTTCGGATGGCCGTGTTATGATTACCGGGCACATAAACCAGGGCAGAATTAGGGATCAGCTTTTTTAAACTCGTTTCAGAACCGTTTTCTTTATCCTCTGTTCCGCGGATGATCAGCACCGGCCTTCGTACGCGGTGCAGTTCATCGCGGCTCGTCGAAGGCTGATACTTTTGCTGATAGGCCAGCGCCAGCTCGTCAAAGTGCTGGCTATGAATGTACTTTACCATATCATCCACATCGTGCAGGGTAGTGTCGCCCATCAGGGCGCGGTATGCGTGAATTCTTCGCGGCCAGTTCGGATCAGTATAAGCATCGCCCATGCCGCCCATAACCGCCCGCCGGAGGCGTTTGTCGAGCACAAGCAAACGTGATGTGATGATGGACCCGCGCGAGTAACCGACCGCGTCGTATTTGGTGATATGCAGGTAGCTCATCAAGCCCATGATGTCCTTTGCCTCAGCGTCGTGCGCATACGCCAGGTCGATGTGCGGTTTATCCGAGCGGCCGTTGCCGCGCTGGTCGATCAGGATCACCTGGTAGCCTGCGTTAAGCAAATCTTTATAAACCGCCGTATTTTTCCAGCCCTGGCCGGTGCCTGAAAATCCGTGGATCAGTATGACCGGCGGGCCTGTTCCTTTCACTTCATAGTAGATCTTTGTCGTATCGAACGAGGTAAAATAGCTGCCGGCCGTTTCCTGCTGCGCAAAAAGGCGGAAAACGGATAATAGCAGAATAATAACCGGTTGGACGATATATTTTTTCATGAGTTACTCGTTCAGCATGTATTTTTCAATCCCAACTGCTGGCTTCCAGTTGCTTTTGGGTTCAAAGTAGTGCCATAAAAAAGCAGACACTTTGCGTATCAGCATATCGGCCTCGTTGTCGGGCACCCAGCGCTGATCTTTGTTATTGTTGGTAATGATCGAGAACACGTAGTCGCCGTGCGGGGCGTTCACCAACACGGTTTCTGATTTTGATTCATCGAGCGCGCCCTGCTTGGAGGCGGTTCGGATGTAAGGCGGTATTTGCGATATGGCTTTATCGTCCCAAAAAATACGCCCCATATTGCGGTACATGCGCTCACTGGCGGCCGGGCTCACGGCTTCGCCCCGGCGGATCATGGTGAACAACCGGCACATTTCGTATGGCGTGGTTACGCCCCATCCATATTTTCTCCTGATGGCCTCGCGGCCGGGCACGCGCGAGTTGACACGCATAACCTTAAACCCGTTTTGCTCCAGCCAGTTGTTGATATAGGGTCCGTCCACCAGCTTTTGCAGCCACAAGCTGGCAGTATTGTCGCTCATGGTGATCATCAGCATCGCAACCTTACTGACTTCTATCGTATCCTTATCTTTAAACGAGCCTAAAATATCCTCGCCTTTATACAATAACGAATCGCGATAAACCAGTTTCTGGTTGTACTGCATTTCGCCTTTTTCAATTTTATCCATCAGCCCGCATTGGATGCTTACTTTTATCATGCTGGCCGTGGGGAACAGCGTGTCGGCATTTATCGCAGCTGTTTTGCCGGTTTTCAGGTTGTGTACATAAATGCCCACCTGCCCGTTGAAGCCTTTTACCAGGTCGTTCAATTTGGCGGTCAGTTTTTTATCGGTTTGGCCGAAACAGGCAGACGTGACAAGTAAAAGCAGGATAAAAAGCCGGTGTTTCATCATATAAAGGTTTGAGCGATCTAAGATATAAAATTGGATGATAAGAATGGAAATTGCCTAATAGGCCTGATCAATCGTACCGAAAGCGAACGAAAACCTGTATCGTTAACGAACACGGCCATTTTCAAGTGATTTAAAAAATGCTGATTATTAACCGGTTATTTAACTGGCACGACGCTGGCAATGAAATTTAAAAAATTTGAATTATGAAAAAATATAAGTCAACTGTACTCCTGGCTTTATTTATTGTGATGGTTACTTCAGTCACCGCATCCGCGCAAAGCAGGGAAACCAACATGTACAAGCCCGAATCGGAGGCGTTATATCATACGATCGTCCATATGGATAGTCTTTATTTTAACGCCTACAATACCTGCGACATGGCTGCGCAATCCGCTATTTTGGCGGATAGCATAGAATTTTATCACGACAAGGGCGGCCTGATGACCTCAAAAAAAGGACTTTTAGACGCCATAAAGCAAAATATTTGCGGTAAGGTGACGAGGGTATTGGTGCAAGGAAGCATCGAGGTATATCCCATAGCCGGATTCGGCGCTGTCGAGATCGGCTATCACCGGTTCGTCAATCACCAGGAAAGCGAAACGCCATCTAAACCCGGCCGCTTCGTAATCATCTGGCGGCATACCAACGGCAAATGGCAGATGTACCGTATTGTGAGCCTGCATGCAGGCAATTAACGACATGCCCCGCCACGCCAAATCCGAACATCTGTTGTATCAAATCCGAACAATTCTATTGATTGCGTCAGCCTGTAAATAGTTGACAGGTAATACGTTACCCATTTGGCATTTTCTTAGCCGTTGGTAAGCCTGAGGTGAAAGGCGAAAGGCGAAACCTGCAGCGGGCAGGCAGGGCTAAAAGGGAGAACAGCTAGCCAACGACCTTTTTAACCAATGAACCAGTGAGCAAATAAACAATATGATAAAGAGCTATCTAAAAACGGCTTACCGTTTCCTGCTGAAAAATAAGACCTTCAGCTTTATAAATATTTTTGGCCTGGCCGCCGGTACGTTGTGCTGCCTGTATATATTGTTGTATGTGCAGCAGCAATACAGCTATGATAAGCATTATAAGGATGCAAAAGACATTTACCGCCTGACCACCGACCTGGCGTTAACAGGCGATAAACACCATAGCGGGACCTCATCGCCGCCGATAGCGCCCGCGATGCGAAACGAATTTCCCGAGGTAAAGAACTATACCCGGATCGTAAAAACTGATATATTGGGCGCCAAACAGCACCTGCTGCGATACAAGGAAAAGTCGTTTTACGAAACGGGGGCCTTGTATGTCGATTCAACTTTCTTTGATATTTTTACCTATCATTTTGTTGAAGGCCACCCGGAACGCGCGCTGGACGAACCCTATGACGTGGTGTTATTGGAACCAACTGCCGAAAAGCTGTTCGGGCACGAAAGCGCTGTCGGGAAGATGGTGAATATTGACGATGCTTATGGCAAGCACGATTTTAAAGTTACCGGCGTGGTTGATGAAAGCCTTGGGAAATCGCACATTGAAGGCAACCTGTTCATCACGATGAAAAGCGGTAATACCGGTAAGTCAATTGCCGGCATTACCGAGTGGGCGGGCAATAATTTCCTGTTCTCATACCTTAAACTGCGACCCGGAACCGATCCCAAAGCGCTTGAGCGAAAGCTGCCCGCATTTTTAAATAAACATGCCGCCGACCGCTTAAAAGCCCTCGGTATGCAAAAACAATTGCACCTTCAGCATGTGGCTGATATACATACCACCCCGGGCTTCGAGATAGACCTGACCAAAAGTGCCGATCCTTCATTCCTGCTTATCCTTATATTGATCGCCGTGCTGATCCAGGTAATTGCCTGTATCAACTTCATGAATCTGTCGACTGCGCGCGCGTCGAAACGCGCGAAGGAGGTAGGCGTGCGTAAAGTGATGGGCGCGGGCAAGTACGACCTTGTGAAACAGTTTTTAGGCGAATCGTTTTTACTGGCGTTTGTTGGAGTGATCATCGCCCTGCCGCTTCTTTATTTTTGCCTGCCTTATCTTAACGATATTACCCGGGCGAATATCCGGTTATCCTACTTTGCCAACTACCGCCTGTGGCTTATGCTAACCGGCCTGGTCGGGATAACTGGACTGCTGGCAGGCAGTTACCCGGCATTTTATCTCTCCAATTTCGAAGCTATAAAGGTTATAAAAGGCAATTTCAGCAGCCGCATCTCGGCAACTGCCATTCGCAAAGTGCTGGTTGTTGGGCAGTTTGTGTTATCCATAGCGATGATAACCGGTATCATCATCATTTATGCCCAGCTCAGCTTTATCAAATCGAAGGATATCGGGTTTGACAAGAACCAAAAGCTGGTGCTTAATTTTTACACCAACGACGCACAGCGCAAAATGCCCGCCCTGGCAACGGATCTGAAACAGCTTGCCGATGTTAAATATGTTACCACTTCTGATAACTACCTAAGTCAGTTTGTACTGCACGATCATGGTGTTTATCCCGAAGGCGGCGCCATGGCTACGGCCATCGACGCCCAAAACATTGCCTGCGACGAATACTTTGTTAAAGCCAACGGCATTAAGCTGGTAAGCGGCCGTGATTTTGCCAAAGGCGATTCAAACAAAGTGTTGATCAACCAAACCCTTGCAAAAAGACTTAGCCTTAACCCGCAAACCGCGCAGGGCGCCAAACTCTATTCGAAATTTGATGCCAACCCGGCAACATTCGTTACCGTTGTGGGGGTCATGAAGGATTTTAATTATAATTCACTGAAATCCGATGTTAAGCCCTTTATGCTGGTGTATGACGGCAACATGGGCGATATGTCGAGTATGATCGTATCGGTGGGCAGTACTGACTATCATAAGCTGCTGGGCCAGATCGGTGCTGTTTGGGCGAAGAACCTGCCGTCGGTGCCTTTTGAATATGCATTCCTCGACGCCGAAGTTCAAAAGCAATACGAAAGTGAGATCACCTTATCGCAGATCATTAACTCATTTACACTGATCGCCATCCTTATATCTTGTTTAGGCTTGTTTGGCCTCGCTGCCTTCAGCGCAGAACAGCGCAAAAAGGAAATCGGTATTCGCAAAGTACTGGGGTCGAGCGTCAGCGGCGTGGTTAGTTTACTATCCAAAGACTTTTTGATACTGGTGGCCATCTCGTTCGTCATCGCTACGCCTTTAGCGTGGTATGGCATGAGCAAATGGCTGCAGATTTTTGCTTACCGTGTTCCGCTTAGCTGGTGGATGTTTGCGCTGGCCGGCGTAATGGCCGTTATTATTGCGCTGCTAACCGTTAGCTCGCAGGCGATAAAAGCGGCGTTGACCAACCCGGTAAAAAGTTTGAAAACCGAATAAAATGGTGAAAGGTGTGTAATGAATGGGGGAATAATATTTTGGGGTTAATTAATTTGATATTAATAACTATTGAACTAAAAATATGATAAGAAACTACTTCAAGGCGGCAATGCGCAGCCTGTTAAAAAACAAAGGTTTTACGTTGCTTAACGTTGGCGGCCTGGCGGTTGGAATTGCATGCGCCACGCTGATATTTTTGTGGGTTGAAAGTGAGCTTACCTATAACCATTACTTCGCTAACCGCGACAACATTTATAAGGTTAAAGACAAGCAAACCTATAACGGGGAAACCTACGTTTTCGACGCGACGCCCGGGCCGCTGGCGCAGGCCATGAAAGCCGAAATTCCCGGCATAAAAGCTGCTGCGCGAAGCACGTGGACCAATAATACGTTGTTCGCTTTGGGCGACAAAACGGTCTACGAGCCCGGGAACTATGTAGATCCTCCTTTTTTATCCATTTTCAAGTTGAAATTTGTCAGGGGCAACGCGGCGTCCGCGCTTTCGCAATTGCATGCCCTGGTTATCTCTGAAAAGATGGCCAAAACGTTTTTTCACACAACGGATGTTGTTGGGAAAACATTGAAGGTCGACAACAGCAAAGATTATGTTATAACAGGCGTAGTGCAGGATATGCCCGAGAATGTTTCGGTTAAGTTTGAGTGGCTGGGCCTTTTTAAAACTTTCGAAAATGATAATCCCTGGCTTAAGCAATGGGGAAGCAACGGCATCATCACTTATGCGGAAGTGCCGCCCAACGTCGATGTAAACGCGATCAATAAAAAGCTATACAATTTTGTAGAGGGGAAGCAAAAGGGCGCGTCGGCAAAAATGTCGATATACCCGATGAACCGCTGGCGGATGTATGATACTTTTGACAAGAGCGGCCATGAAATTGAAGGCCGGAAAAAATATGTGAACCTGTTTAGCTTAATAGCGTGGATCGTTTTGGTGATTGCCTGCATCAACTTTATGAATCTTGCCACGGCCCGCTCCGAGCAGCGCGCCCGCGAAGTGGGCGTACGCAAGGTGTTAGGCGCGCCCCGGATAAAACTTATCCTGCAATTCATCGGCGAATCATTGTTTCTTTCCCTAACCTCCACTTTTGTAGCGGTGCTGATCGTATATATTGCGCTCCCATCGTTTAGTACGCTGGTTCAAAAACAATTATCATTTAATATTTCCGAGGCACTTCACCTCCTCGGCTTATTGGCTATCACTTTAATATGCGGGTTGATCGCCGGCAGCTACCCGGCATTTTATCTTTCGTCGTTCAACCCGGTCAAGGTTTTAAAAGGATTAAAGATCGAGTCGGCAGTCGGCGCTGGGTTTATCCGGAAAAGCCTTGTTGTTATTCAATTTGCCGCCTCGGTGGTGCTTATCATAAGCACCATTATCATTTACCGGCAGATACAGCATGCCAAAGACCGTGAACTTGGCTATAAAAAACAGGATTTGGTTTACCTGTTTATGCAGGGAAAAATGAACGAGCGCTTTGATGCCGTAAAGAACGACCTGCTGGCGACGGGCGTCGTTAAAAACGCGTGCGTAAGCACGCAAACTGTTTTGCAAGTGGGGAGCAACACCGGCGATTACGGCTGGCCGGGCAAAGACCCGGGCAAAGAGCTTTTGGTAGGTCAGGATTACGTTAGCCCCGAATTTATCTCGACGATAGGGGCGACCATTAAAGAAGGAAGGGATTTTTATCCCAACGCGCAGGCCGACAGCAATAACGTGATCATAAACGATGCGTTTGCAAAAGAAATAAATGCAAAACACATTATTGGCACTGTTATAACCAGCGGAAATGGAAAGTACACGGTAACAGGGGTTATAAACGATTTTGTTTATAACAATGTATATGCATCGGCTGCGCCGCTGATCATGTTTTGCGCGCCTAAATACGGGAACGTTTTAACCATACGGTTTAAACCTGGTGCAGAGCTTAAAACGGCACTTCCGCAGCTGGTGAGCGTTATTAAGAGAAACAGCCCGGGTTACCCCGTAGACTATAAATTTGTTGACGACCAGTTTAACCTTTATTTCCAGGCGGAAACACTGGTGGGCAAATTGTCGGGCGTGTTTGCCGCGCTTGCCATCATCATATCATGCCTGGGTTTGTTCAGCCTGTCGGCCTATACCGCCGAACGGAGGGTAAAAGAGATAGGCATTCGTAAGGTGCTTGGCGCTACCGCGCGCGGTCTGGCTGCTATGTTATCAAAGGATTTCGTAATACTGGTTATTATTTCGTGCGTTATTGCCTTTCCTGTTTCGTGGTGGATCATGAGATCGTGGTTAAAAAACTACGAGTACCACGTTGATATAACTGTGTGGGTGTTTATCGATACGGGCGTGCTCGCGGTTGTTATAGCGTTGGCAACGGTTAGCTTCCAGGCGATGAAGGCAGCGCTGGCCAACCCGGTGAAGAGCCTGCGGTCGGAATGACCGGAGATTAGCGATTTCGAGATCAGAGGATAGAGATCTGAAACCAAGTTGGCAGTTTGCAGTGGCAGCTGGCAGTTAAACACCAATGAGCTAATGAACAAGTGAACTAATGAACCAACATCATGATAAAAAACTATTTCATAACCGCATGGCGTAATTTGATCAAGAATAAATTTTATTCGGTCATCAATATCGCCGGGCTGACCCTGGGGTTGGCCATAGGCATCCTTATTTTGCTGTGGGTACAGGATGAGTTAAGCTTTGATACGTTTCATAAGAACGCGAAGAACATTTACCGGCTCGATATCCGGGGCGGCACAGGCGCAACGAAGCAGATATTCGATTTTGGCGTTGCGCCGATAGCGCAGCTTGCCAAACAGGAACTGCCTGAGGTGACCGGCGCTACGCGGCTGACCTATGACGTCAACTTTTCGATGTACAAATACCAGGATAAAGTTTTTGGCAATGAGAATGTAGCTTTCTCCGATCCTTCATTATTTTCAATGTTCGACTTCCCGCTTATCGAAGGAAATAACTCAAAGCCATTCCCGGACGATAATTCTGTCGTGATCACTAAAACCACCGCGCAGAAATTTTTTGGTAACGCTGATCCTATAGGTAAGGTGATCATTGCTGATAACAAGCAAAACTTTACCGTGAGCGGCGTTATCAGCGACATACCCAAAAACTCTGATTTTAAGCTGGATATTATTTTGCCCCTGAGCTATCATTTTAAAGCGATGCTTGCGCAGGGCCAGAACATGAGCAATAATTTCAACACCCTAAACTATGTGGCTTTCCTGTCACTAAAGCCCGGCACATCCATAAAAAACCTTGAGGCTAAAATATTGCGGATACACCTGAAACATAAGCCTGATGATACCGACGCCGACTACCTGTTGTACCCCCTGGCCAAAATGCACCTCTATAATGCTGATATGAGCGATAAAGGAATAGGTACGGTTCGGATATTTATCATTATAGCCATACTGATCCTTATGATCGCCTGTATCAATTATGTAAACCTTTCCACTGCGCGGGCCATGCTGCGCTCAAAGGAGATCAGCATGCGCAAGATAGTCGGGGCAGCGAAGTTCCACCTGTTCCTTCAATTTATTATCGAAACGGCATTGCTGTTTGTGATAGCAGCGGTATTGGCGATAGGGGTGGCTTATGCGCTGATGCCTGTATTCAACAACATTTCGGGTAAACAAATGGTGCTTAACCTGGCCGACTATCATATCTGGCTGGTGATCCTTTGCACCATCGGCGGTACGCTGATCGCCTCGAGCATTTACCCGGCGCTATTGCTCTCGTCATTTGAACCGCTGAAGGCGCTTAAGGGTAAAATATCAACCGGCATAGGCGATGTGATGTTCAGGAAAATACTTGTGGTGGCGCAATTTTCTTTTTCTATTATCCTGATCAGCGGTACCATCATCATTACCAGGCAATTAGAATACATCCATTCTAAAAACCTCGGCTATAACAAAGAGCATGTATTCAGTTTCTGGATGCGTGATGCGGCGCCGCATTATGACGCTGTGAAGGCTGAGCTATTAAAAGAGCCAGGCATAAGCGCGGTAACGCGCTCCAACCAAAATATCGTGCGGTTTGGCGGGTTTACCGGCAGCGCCGACTGGGACGGTAAAGATCCTAAACAGAACCTGATCATGCATGAAATTTCCGTCGACAAGGATTTTATTTCATTCTTTAAGATGAAGATGCTGGCCGGTAAGTCGTTCACAGGCTCGCCTACGGACACGGCGCATTTTATACTGAATGAAGCCGCTATCGCAGAAACCGGGATAAAAGACCCCGTAGGCAAACGCTTTAGCATGAACGGTATTAAAGGGACCATCATCGGTGTGGTAAAAGATTTCCATTATGATTCGATGCGCGAAAAGATAACGCCGGCAGCGTTTTATTACCACCCGCAATATTTCCGTACCGTCTATGTCAAAACCAATGGAAAGGATGCCACACGGGCTATCGCTGCTGCGGAAAAACAATTTAAACAATACAATGGCCTGTACCCGTTCGGATATGCTTTCCTGGATGAAATATTTGACAATTTGTACCGGAGCGAACGACAGGAAGCAACTTTGTTCGATTATTTTTCGGGGATAACCATTTTCATTTCGTGCCTGGGCTTATTGGGTTTGGCTACCTATACAGCACAAGTGCGCACACGCGAAATAGGCGTACGAAAGGTGCTGGGCGCTTCGGTTTCGGGTATTACGACTATGCTATCGATGGATTTCCTGAAACTGGTTTTGATCGCTATCGTGATCGCCACACCGCTGGCCTGGTACAGTATGAATAAGTGGCTGCAGGGATTTGCGTATCGCATTCACATCCAGTGGTGGGTGTTTGCCGTTGCAGGGTTGCTGGCGGTATTGATCGCTTTTGCAACGATCAGCTACCAGGCGGTAAAGGCGGCGCTGATGAACCCGGTGCGGAGCCTTAGAAGTGAGTAGGCGGTTGCAGTTGGCAGTAGCAGTTGGCAGTTGCAGTAGCAGTTGGCAGTAGGCAGTTTGCAGTGGGCAATAGCAGCAGTAGTTTGCAGTAGCAGTAGGCGGTTTGCAGTTTGCAGTTTGCAGTTTGCAGCGGGTACGGGAAACTAACCGATGCCAGCTTATGTATTTTTATACCATCGCGGGGCAACCGCCGCTGCGAATAAGCCGTACTTTTAATAACCACGTCTACCCGCGGTTCCCTAATCATTAAAAATTCCTATGAAAAACATTATGTACATAGTGCCTGCGGCACTCATTATCAGCTTGTCTGCCTTTATCGCGTTAACAAACTGGAAAGTAAAAGAACCCTACGAAGTGAAATTTTCGGGTGGAAAGATCCATGGAGAATTCAAAGGCTTAAAAGCCAATATCCGGTTTGACAAAATCCACCCGGAAGAATCGAAAATATCGGCGTCCATCGATGTCAACACCATCGCTACCGGGTTCTTTTTGAAAAACAGCCATGCTAAAGATGCTTTGGATGCCGACAAATACCCCGTCATTAGCTTCCGTTCCACAACGGTGAGTAAAAATGCCAGCGGTTACAAAACCACGGGCAACCTCACGCTAAAAGGCGTAACCAGGCCGGTAACGATTTATTTCACTTTTGAAGATCACGGGCAAAGCGGGATTTTCAGGGGCAGCTTTAAATTCGCTCCAAAGAGTTTTGGCATCACGCATGATGGTACGCCCGACGAGCTAACCATCCTGCTGACCGTACCGGTAACCCAATAGAGATCAGCTTCAATAACGGGCGAATTCAGCTAATCATATAAAAAAACTTCGCATAAAGCAACCTGCCTGCCGGTCGGGCAGTATTTACAATACATCACTTCATAACATACCAATGAAAACATCAATCAAGCTTACAGCCCTCGCTGTTATTTCGGCGGCGCTGTTTTTTACGACAACCGTTTATGCCCAAACCCCAACCGCTAATTCGCTTCGTTTTAGCCTGGGCCTGGAAACTTCGGATCCTACAGGGACCGCCCGTATCGGGTCGCATTTTTCGCTGGGCGGTACGGCGCGCCTGCAATACGGGCTGTCCAATAGATTTGCCCTCACGCTAACCTCGGGCGCTTACCATTTTTTTACGATTATAAATCCTGCAACGGGCCAGCGTTACAACAGCTACGGGGTTATACCCATCAAAGCGGGCATCCAGGCGTTTTTTACGCCAAGCATCTATTTTGGCGCTGAGGCCGGAATAGGCCGGGAAGCTACGGATAACGGTTACGGGCCGAACAGGACATTGCTGTCGCCGGCGCTTGGATGGGCAAACCGGAAATGGGATATAGCCATTCATTACGATAATTTTAATAGCATGGGCGATAACTACGGTTTGGTTGCCTTGCGGACAGCGTATGCATTTTAATGGCGGCCATATTTGAAACTTTTATAGTTGAAACTGCTTATAATAATAGTATTAAATTGAAAGGCAATGAAAAAGTTAAAATGGATAACCGGCATCAGTTTGCTGATGGCGATCATTATCATCGGCTGTAAAACCAGGTTTGACACGACAAAAGCAAGCTTTACTGCAGTACGTTCTTCAGAGGCCCTTGAACGGGGCAAGGAGTTAGCGTTCAGCATTTGCGCGGGCTGCCATTATAACCGCACGACCAATGAATTTACCGGCAATAAGATCGAAGATATCCCTGCCATTGCGGGCACGGTATATTCGGCGAACCTTACCCATTCAAAGACGGTTGGTGTAACCTCGCGGTATTCGGACGCGGAGATCAGGCATTTACTGAAGACCGGCGTGGCCCGCGACGGCCGGTTTTTATCGTACATGCTACGGCCCAATATGGCCGACGAGGATATCAATGCCATCATTGTTTACCTGCGGTCAGACGACCCGGCCCTGGCGGCAAACGATATGACAGCCGGCGTTACCCATTTTACCATGATCGGTAAAATGTATATGGATATGCATGCAAAGCCCATCCCTTATAAGGCGGGTGTAAAAGTGCCGGACGACCAGGCAGCACTGGGTTATTACCTGGTTGATAACCTGGGCTGCTTTCATTGCCATTCCAAAAGCCTGACGCACCTGAATTACGAAAACCCGGATCAAACCAAAGGCTACCTGGCAGGCGGCATCAAACTGAAGGGCGAACAGGGCCGGGAAATACGTGCTTCGAACATAACGCCTGATAAAGCCACGGGGATAGGCAATTATACCCGGGAAGACTTCAGAAAAGCGCTTGTCGACGGTCGTGCGCCTAACCGGGAACTTAAACCGCCCATGCCGAAATTCAAAATGCTGAAGGAACAGGAAGTAGACGCGATCTATGCGTATTTGCAAACCGTGGCGCCGAGGTATCACCGGGTGAAGAACATGTAAATCTGTTAGAATTGTTTTTTTACACAGTATGACGCTTAACCGGGCGGGTTCATTCAACACAATTCAGGTATCTCTGCTTTTACAGCAAAAGCTGATGATTGGATGATTGTTTACCAAGCATTGAAACCAGAGAATCTGCCCGAGCCAGGGAGAAAGAAATCAAGCGGAAAAAAGCCGCAAATATATTGAATGGATCATTTCTGCTGGCTAGAGCGTTGACAGCCTCTTTTTAATCCACGGATAATAGGTTAATAGTGTCATAGCAGGACTTAGCATGATTTAAGAATGATTTAAGTAATGTACTTGCATGCGGTATATGTATTTTGTCAGCAATATTTATGTAAATTGTAAGTAATTTATATGTATTTTGTCAGTATAGTTTATGCAAATTGTAAGTAATTAGTAAGTTTGCTCAAATTTATAGCTATGAGTAAATTTATTCAAAGGCAAATTGCGCCTGTAATAAAAGCACAGCAAAGCAAATTCCCTGTATTGGCAATTACAGGGCCGAGACAATCCGGTAAAACCACTTTACTAAAAGAGATTTTCAATGACTACAAGTATGTAAGTTTGGAGAACCCCAACACACGTTCGTTTGCCCTTGATGACCCCATCGGTTTTTTGAATCAGTACGATCAAAAAGTTATTTTCGACGAAGTACAACGCGTACCGGCGTTGTTTTCTTATATACAAGGCAGGGTTGATGAATCTAAAATGATGGGGCAATACATACTATCCGGTTCTCAGAATTTCCATTTATTAAGCAGTATAACTCAAACGCTGGCAGGGCGGGTTGCCTTATTTAAATTGCTGCCTTTAGATTTTACAGAGCTAAAACAACCCGGCTTATTGGCAAATTCTTACACACAAGCCTGCATTAAGGGATTTTATCCCGCCATATTTGACAGGGATATTAACCCGGCTATTTTTTTTGCTAATTACATTCAGACCTATATAGAAAAGGATGTAACGGAACTAATGAATATAAGAGACCTAAAGCTATTCCGTACCTTTTTAAGTTTATGTGCAGGCCGTGCAGGACAATTGCTTAATTTCAGCTCCTTAGCTAACGAATGCGATATCTCTCATAACACAGCCAAAGCCTGGTTGTCTATCCTCGAAAGTAGTTATATAGTATTCCTTTTACAGCCTTATCATCAAAACTTTAATAAACGTTTGATCAAAAGCCCTAAATTATATTTTTACGATACAGGATTGCTAACTCATTTATTGGGAATAAGAACTGCTAAAGAACTGGAAGAAAACCGGTTAAAAGGCCACATCTTTGAAAATATGATATTGGCCGAATACCAAAAGCAAAACTATCATCTATACCTTCATCAAGATTATTATTTCTGGCAGGATAGCAATGCTCATGAGGTTGATCTGCTCATGAAAAAAGGACAAGGTTTTTCTATTTTTGAGGTTAAGGCAACACAAACTATAAGTGCAGCCTTGTTCAAAGAAATGGACCGGTTTGAAGAAATTGCCGCACCTGCACATGTGAATAAAACGCTGATATATGGTGGAAATGAAAATGAAAAAAGGACAAAGTATAATGTTCTCAGCTGGCAAAATATCTGTGGGTAAAGCAAAGAGGTCATCGGTTCGACTCCGATATTCTCCACCTGGCAAAAGGCTTCACGGGATATCGTGAGGCCTTTATATTGGAAGTTCCTTTGGCGGACCATATCGTACTTTAGGCGGATGATGGCTTGTTTCAATAGGCTTTCATTAAATTCATATTGGCACAATGGTTTCGTCGCCACTGATGTTCCTGATCTTTAAACCCTTTTCTGGCGCAAGTATATGCGTCGGCCAAAAACGTGGCGTACTTGTGCCTGTTTAGTAATAAAGTTTGTCCTGATCTTCGAATTTATATTCGGCACTCATGCTGAACCAAGTTACACCAAAAGTAATTAAGGCACAAGAAGCTGCGCGCACTGCGGGCGCCTCATTCTTGCGCCAGAGGAGGGGGAATATTCCATAGAAGACGTGATTATCTATACAGTGTCGAATAATCTCGGCGACTTCTTTATTCATTATAACATCAATGAAGGTAACTACTTCTAATTTTTCATAGGATTGATTTTTACTTTTCTTTAAGTATTTCATAACGTTGCCTCCTGTTCTGGCGCAAGTATCCGCATCGGCCAAAAGCACGGCGTCTTGTGCCTGTTTAGAAATAAAGCTTGTCCTGATCTCTCCTGTTTTGGCGCAAGTATCCGCGTCGGCCAAAAGCATGGCGTACTTGTGCCTGTTTAAACCATCATGGATCAACCAGCAATATATCTATTAGTCCCGTTATGGCAAGTTACACCAAAAGTAATTAAGGCACAAGAAGCCGTGAGCACTGTCGGCCCGTCATTCTTGCGCCAGAGGAAGGGGTGGACGCTTAACCAGCAGCCGGTTAATATAGTTTTATCAATTAGTCGTAAACGTTTCAACATCGCTGTATGCAGTTACAGACCGCTGATACATGCATTGTAACTTAGCAGGGCCTTCCACGAATTGTCCATTCATTGCAACAACCAGGTCGTAGCTTATTTCAGAGATTCCGCGCGGTACCGACTCGGTGAATAATTCTAAACCGGTATCCTTTATTGACTGGTAATAGCTTAACCCATTACCGTACTGATAGCCGCTGTTATTATCTTTTGGTTCAAATGCCGCAGCCCTCGGATCGCTGATATGAACATATTTTAGCCGGGATGCCGTCTCGATCGTCAGCTTGACATGGACATTCTCGCCAACTTTTAAAACAGCGCCGGGCAATAATTCAACCCGGCCTTTAACTTTGTCGTCCCTATAAAATTGTCTCTTTATGCTTACCGCCTTATTTAGCGTGTCCAGTTGATTCGCTCCGGTAAAATAATACCACGTTATAGCACCGTTGGCGTCCACGCCCTGCTGCTGCAAAGTCAAAACTGGAGGCGCCTGTTTTATAGCAGCAAAACTTACGGGCGTGCCGTCGAGCAAACCATCAGAAACAGATAAATGCTGACCGGCTAAATCGGCCGTAAACGCTTTTGCGTCGCCAAAAGTACTTCCCTTCTGTTTTTGAAGCATATCGATAGCCGCCGCTGTAGCTTTTGTAGTTTGCCAATGCTGTTCCTGCCTGGTTGTCAATATCCATTTTAGCATCCCTGGAGTGAGTTCCTGATATTTCCCGCTTAAATCAAAGGCTTCCGCTATCAGCGCCATCGTTTCTTCTGCTGAATCGTTTAGTTCCTCGGCGTCTGATATATCCTTCCATCGTAAACCATTTTGCGTATCATTGATGGCTAGTTGTTTTATACTTTCCAGTTGCAACAGCGCTTTTTGGTTTAGGGCATCTCCTTTTTTTGTAAAGCTGAGGGTATTAATAATTAGCAAGGCCTGCTGCTCGAGATTAAACTTACCGACAGTTTGCCATGTCGCGTTAAGCAGTTCGTTGACCTTGCCGGTTAAAGCCGTTGATTCGTCCGGCAGGTCCCTCCAATAAGCCAGCGCATATAACCAAAACATATCGGCCGTTTCGTTACGGAATTGTACCAAGCCCTCATTGTATCTATACAACTTCGTTATAAATTCTCTTTGCCGACCAGCACTTTGTATATCTGCTACCCATCCAGTTTTTTTGAGTTGACCAAACCCGGCTAAAACATAAGCTGAAATGTAAGGATCGCTTTTGCCGCCCTCAAACCATGCCAGTCCGCCGTCGGGCTGCTGCATTTTATACAATTTTTCCAAACGCTTATCGATATCGTTTTTTGTATCTGTCGTATCCAGCAAATGGTACAGTTGTTTTTGCTGATAGGAGGACTCGTCGGCAATATTCAACCAGGGCATTGCTTCGGCAGCAAGCTCGTCGGGCAATTTTTCATCTTTTGGCTTTTCTTTTTCGACAGATAACGATACCTTCTTAAACGCTTTTTGTGCGGCGGTATCCTTTTCCATCAGCTTTAAAGCGATGGTTCGTGCCCGCAGCTTGTTAAATGTTTGTTCCGCACAATCATACGAATAGTTGGCGAGCCACGGTAAGGCATTGATAAGTGCGGCCTGTGGTTTTTGTTGAATAGATATGCCTATTCCATATAAAATAGCATCGTGAGGCAAACTGACCGAATGTACCGTAATAGATTGTTTATCCTGAAAATGAAGCGGAAGGCTTTGGCGCACAAATACTTTTGCTGATAATACCGGTATGATGTGTTCTTCCGCATCTGAAACACCCGGCCCGGTAACCGAAATTACTATTTTCAAAGGGTTGGTTTGGCCGGAAGGCACCGTCAGTAAAAAAGCGGCCGCACCGGAACTTTTTCTGGCCAGGCTAAATTTTTTGGAACTGATACTTGTCATGGATGCGGTAATATCCTGCCCGGTAACAACATCCTCAATTTTGCATGTTATATTCCCCGCCACGGCAACTGTATCCAGGTTACTGATCCTGCTTTGCAAATTAATTTGATCGCCCTGGTATATCAATCTGGGTACATTTGGCTGAACCATCAGGTTCAACTGAGTTTGCAGCTTTTTCTCGAGATAGGCAAACTGCGCGTTACGGGTGTACGCCATCATTTTCCAGTTCCATTCCGTTGCGGTTTCGGGCATGGTAAAACTAAAACGGTAATATCCATCAGTCCCGGCGTGCACCTGCGGAAAGAAAAAGGCTGTCTCATTAAAGTTTTTCCTGATCTTTATTACGGGTTCCTGGGCTCCCGGCAAAATGATCGGCCCTTTCGTACTAATTATCAATACACCATTACTTGCCTGCGATCCGTATATGGCACTGGCATCCGCGCCTTTCAGTACCATCGCCTGCGAAATGGCCGCAACCGGTATATTTTTCAAATCGCCCGTGTAAACTATTCCATCGAGCACGATTAACGGCTGCTTATAGTCGGCAAGGCTGGCTGTTCCCCTGATATAAACAGTAGCGAAACTACCCGTAACATCCATTTTTCGCTGCGTTCCATAGCCAACAACTACCACTTCATTAAGGCCGCTGCCGTCGGTAACGCTTAATCCTGCCACCCGGCCGCTTAAACCATAAGCGACGCCTTGGTCTCCAAATTTATTCGATAAATATTGCGGTTCGCTTTGCCCGTAATCACCAGAAGATATTGTTCCTGTAAGTGAATAATTCCAGTGCGTTTGCAGGTAAAGGCGGTTGTCCTCCGAGTATGGCAAATTCCAATGGTGCTCTTCCAGCTTATCCAGCGAGGCATCATACAGCGTGGTCATCAGCTCGGCAGCTATGTTGTCGTTTTTTGTTTTGATGGATACGGTAAATGTTTCCTTTGCGCCGGGCGCCATTACTTTCCGGTAATTCTCAACAACGATCTCCGGGGGCTGGCTTGCGCTTCTAAAAATATATATCCGTTTTTCGTGCGAGGAAATTCGATTATCTAATACAAAAACCCGCGTGAGCAAAAGCACACCCGTTGCATTCAGGGGTATTTGATAACTCCATTTTCGCAGCCCCTTCCTTTCATCAGCTTCCGCATAAATATTTTTTATCACCCGGTGTTTACCGGCCGTTTCATACAGTGCCTGGTATACGGCGTAGGTATCATTTTTACCCGAGGTGTACCAGGTAACCGTCTCGCCGGGCTTAACCGAATTAAACGGAAGGTAGTCGATATTATCATCGCCGGGGACATCGCCCGCCGCGCTGTCAAAAACTTTAAAACTATAATCCGATTGCCCCAATAGTTTATGATCCTCTTCGCAGGTGGCCGAAAGCTCATAAAACCCTGTAGTTAATTTCTCTTTTGGCAGGATAAGCTTCTGGTACGACCCTGTATTAATAGTTGTATCCAGCAGGAGTTTGCGCACCTTTGTAACCTGCCCGTCAGCCTGAGCTAATTCTGGGAACCAGTTGTTCCATTCCGACTCGGGATAATACCATTGGTCAACTTGTCTTATAGCTCTTCCGATTTTATCGGGGTCTGTAACCTGGTAAAGTTTTATGCTTACCTGCCGACCCACCGCTCCTTCAAAATCAGCTGTTGTGATAATATTTAAAGGAGGCAAGGCCTGGCGGTCATACACTTTGACAGCATCAACCCGGATATGCACCGGCCGGGTTGATATATTCATACTTGCATTTGCCTCCGAGCTTTCGCCAGTGGCATCAACAGCTGCGGCAGTTAAGCTATAGTTATAGCTAAGTATCTCGTCACCAAAATTATACCTGGAAAGCAAGGTATCATTGACCTTTATAAGCAGTTCGCCATTTTTATCGGTATGCCCGGCTGTATCGATAAGTTTGACAGTTTGAGAATTACTATCAAAACCGAAAGTTCCTTTTTTCCGGGGCAGCTGCCCATAGCGGGTCAATGTATAGGTAATCGGGATATCGTTCAGATCGGCACCGCTGAACGAACGTAATTTCAGCTTAACGGTAAATGGTTCGCCCGGCCTAAGCATTTTCTTCGGCTGTTCAATGCTGAGTTCGATCGTCGGCCGCTTATACTCTTCCACTTTAAATGAGCCACTGTTGTGGTAATCCGTTTCGGGCGTACCATCGATATTCCAGTTGCCCGTGGCCGCCGCTTTAGGCAGGACGAAAGTGCCAGCGAAACTGCCGAACTCATTTATTTTTATTGTAGCCGTATCAATTTGCCGGCCGAATGGGTCGTTCAATTTAATTGCCGCCTTGTTCTCTTTCAACCATTTTTTGAAAACACCTGCGCCGAGGGTTTCCCGGTTAAACAAAACCGGTGCCCCGGTATGCGGGTCTTTTGTCAGAAAAATGATCTTATACTGAACAGTTTGCCCGGGCCGGTATATACTTCTGTCGGTAAAAATATGCATGGTAAGCTTGTCGTCATAAAATTCGCCCAGGCTGCCATCCGCGTCTTTGTCGTATATATCATCCGGCAGGCTGTTAACATTTGCAGTAAATTTCTTACCCAGAGTATCGCCTTTATAGGATATGCTGATGCTGTCGGCTTTATGTTCAGAAATAGTCACGTATCCTCCGCGCTTTACCGATGCTGTAGGCCTAACTTCTTCCTGTTTTGCGAATAACCGGACCTTTGCCCCTGCCAGGGGATATCCTGTTTTCCTGTCGAGTACATATAGCCGTTCGTCGGTATTGACGGCGGCTATTTCTGTTATCTGGAAAGCAAGGCCGTTAACCGTATCCGGATGGTGATTAAAATCTTGCTTGCTGAAAAGCAGGCAATAATACCCTTTTTGCAACGGTGCCAGCTTTAAATAAACAGCATGGTTATTGTGGTCGGCCGGGAGCGGCAAAACAAATTCACCGGCTGCAACAGACGGACGGCTCAACATGGCCGTAGTAGCCATGCCACCATGATCGGCTACAGACTCGCCTGAACTGACGTTTACCACCCTGTAAAACAGGGTATTTGTATTTTTGTAGATGGCTTTCAGGGGGATGGCCTCACCTGGTATAAATTTGTCCTCCATCTCCACCCTGACCCCCGACTTCAGTATTTGATGCGCCATCAGTTCAAGCACCTTGTTAAACAACGGATATTTAGTCAATAACCCTTTGTTCTGCTCAACCAATTGCAGCGCTTTCATTGGCATATACTGGTATCTTTTATCAAAGTTGTTGCTGGTTAAAAACTGATACCTGTTATAAAAATTCGCGTACTTATTACCGTCTTCGTTCCATATCAGGGCAAGCTGGTAGACGGCATGTGCCTTAAAAGCAGGGAAAGGCGAAGCGGTACTCTCAACTAAATAGTTAATGTATGCTTCCCGGCTAACCGAATCCTGAGGGAACGACAGGTAAATATACTTACGGGCCAGCGACTCGATAAACATGGCCACCGGCTCGTTGGCTTTATTGAACGACAACCAACGCTGGTACCCGATTAATGCTGCTGACCATGCTTGCCCGGTGTTTGCCAGGCTGTCGAGCAAATACCTAAATTTGGACGACGACACAGCGGCCCAGCGGCCCACCATTGATTTTTCCGTATCATACCCGAAATAACCGCCGGCGACAAGGTTGATCCTTTCGAATAAAACGATGTCCTCAAATTTGGGAGTAAACAAAAAAACATCTGGGTTAGAAGAAAGCCACAGCAATTTAGACACATCGTCCCTGAAAGGATGATCTTTTAATGCAGCGTCGAGGTCTTTAACCACGATGCTTTGCCGCTGGTCGGCCGAAAGGGCAGCATAGTCGTACATTAAACCTTTGGTGCGATAGGCTGCCGCGTTGAATCTTAACGGGCGATGCTCGAAATTATTTAACCGCTGCGCATGCAGAACATCGACGATGGCTTTAAGGCCTGCAGAAGCATGAGGATTGGCCAGTATAGTGTCCATAAAAGCGCTATTGCGGAAGTAGGCAGTGTCCTCGGTACGTATATCGCGAATCTTCATCAAATCGTTCAGGCTGCGTGCCAAACTAATGTCATCCCCGGCTTTGATAGCCAGTTGTTTGCGGCGCTCCAATTGTTGCTGAAGTTCAGCAAGCATCAATTTTTGACTAATGCCCGATTCAATTTTTTCAAAACTATTTGTGGTATCCCGTGGATAGGTGCGTACACCAGATGCTACCAAAGAATCCGGTTTGGGGTGGTTTGCTTTATTTTGACAACGGCCAATTGTAACATGGAACAATAAAACCAAAGCTGACAGGTATCGAAATATTCTTGGCGTAATGGATTGCATACCGTTAGGTTTTGTACTAAAATAGAAATTTAATGATTAATTAAGATAAAGATGCGCCATGGATGCAATTTCCATAATTTTGAACTTTTTAATTTCTAAATACGCGTTTTCTCTGATTCCAGCAGGGGCTTTTTGTCCGGGTGATTTTTGCTGCTGTTTCTATATTTCTGCTCATTTTCGGCCATGCAATTTTTGGGTTTACAGTAAAAAAAGTTAACTATTTGATTATCAATAATTTAACCCAAAAATACCTGAAAAAGTGTAAACCTTTGTAAACCCTGGTGGGGAGGGGTGAGGGGCAGGGTTGAGTGGCAGTGGCAGTTGGGAATGGCAGGGTTAAGTGGCGGTGGCAGTAGCAGTTAGGAGTGGCAGTTGGGAGCCTCGCGATGAGGGCGGGCCGCTGTTCAGCCGATTTTATATCTTTACAGCGAGTATGAAATACCTTCGCCGGCTTTTGTTCCCGTTCTCCTTAATTTATGGCCTGGTGGTTATTGTCCGCAACTGGTGCTATGATTCGGGGATATTTAAGAGCCAGGGGTTTAATAAGCCGGTGATCTGTATCGGTAACCTCGACGTTGGCGGCGCCGGTAAAACGCCGATGACCGAGTACCTGGTCCGTTTATTAAAAGACGATTATAACCTGGCGACCTTGAGCCGGGGTTATGGGCGGGAGACGAGGGGTTTTATTGAAGTCGGAAGTCGGAAGTCGGAGGGCGGAAGGCGGGAGGAGGAAGTCGGAAGTCGGAAGACGGAAGTCGGAAGTCGGAAGGAGGAAGTCGGAAGTCAGGAGGAGGAAGTCGGAAGTCGGAAGTCGGAAGTTGGAAGTCAAGAGTTAGGAATCAAGAATCAAGAGGCAAGAGTCAAGAGTGGGGATGTCGTACAGGCCACCCGAATAGGCGATGAACCGGCACAGTTCGCGTATAAATTTCCGGATATCACGGTGGCGGTTTGTGAAAAGCGGGCAGAAGGGATAACAAAACTGCTGCCGGATCATGACGTTATTCTGTTAGACGATGCTTTCCAGCACCGCGCGGTATCGGCCGGGCTTAATATTCTATTGTTCGACTATAACCGGTTAGATGAGCCGCATTTACTGCTGCCGGCCGGTAACCTGCGCGAGCCTTTTAGCGGGCGGTGGCGCGCGCAAATAATTATTGTAACCAAATGCCCGGTCGGGCTAACGGGGGAAGAACGGCAGCACGTTGCTGATAAAATAGCTCCATTGCCGTACCAGGAAATGTTTTTTACATCAATAGCCTATGGACAATTGCTGGATATGGCGGGGCATGAAACCGGTGTCGCGATCGACAAAGAGACCACAGTGTTTTTATTGACGGGCATTGCCAACGCCGGGCCGCTTGTACATTATTTAAGCGCGATTGCCGGTGAGATCATCCACCATAAATATCCCGATCACCACCGGTTTACCCAAAAAAATATCGCTAAACTTGCCGGTGAATACCGGGCATGCGCATCACAAAAAAAAATGATCGTTACAACAGAAAAGGACGCCCGGCGTTTAGAAGAAACCTGGTTGAGCCCGGCATCGCCTGCTGACGAAAATATACCTGTTTACGTATTGCCGATACAGGCGGACTTTTTAGAGAGCAGCGGGGACGGGTTTGACCAATTGATTACTGATTATGTTAGAGCGTATACAACAAACGACGGCGTATATTAAAAATAAAATAGGCGACTTCGAGCCCGAAGCCGGCATTATATTAGGCACGGGGCTTGGCGGCCTGGTGAAGGAAATTGAGGTTGAAAAGCAACTGATGTATTCCAACATCCCGGATTTCCCGATCTCGACATTGGAGTTTCACTCGGGGAAATTGATATTCGGTAAGCTTGCCGGTAAAAAGGTTGTGGCCATGCAGGGGCGGCTGCATTACTACGAGGGCTATAGTATGCAGCAGATCACCTTCCCCGTAAGGGTAATGAAAATGCTCGGGATAAAAACCCTGTTTGTATCGAATGCAAGCGGGTCGCTTAACGCCCACTTTAAAAAGGGCAGCCTGATGGTGATCTGCGATCATATTAACCTGCAGCATGCGAACCCGCTGGTTGGCAGAAATGAATCGGAACTGGGACTAAGATTCCCGGACATGAGCGAACCGTATAAGCGCTCGCTTATTGATAAAGCATTGGCCATTGCAGCGGCCAACAATATTACATGTCATAAGGGAGTTTATGTTGCGGTAACGGGCCCGAACCTTGAAACCAGGGCTGAATATAAATACTTGCGCATCATTGGCGGCGACGCGGTAGGGATGAGCACGGTGCCCGAAGTTATCGTAGCCAACCACATGGGTTTGCCGGTGTTTGCCATATCGGTATTGACCGACGAGGGTTTTAATGAAACTTTGCACCCGGTATCGGTTGAGGATATACTGGCAGTGGCAACCGGGGCCGAGCCGAAAATGACGTTAATACTTAAAGAATTGATAAGTGGTTTTGATGCCCGGTAAGTTAAAACATATCATTTTATTACTGCTATGCCTGGGAACGGGTGCAGCGTTCGCACAGTCGCCAACCAATCCCAACTATCCCGGCGGCATACCGACGCGTCCGAATTTACGAGACACCGGCAGGACAGCCCCGCGAATGACAAGCGAGCAGGAGATGGATTCGCTGCGGCGGCGTCAGGATAAAAGACATGATACCGTAGTTTTTAATTCCAAATTCATCAGGGTTACCAATGAGCGGTTCATGAAGGATAGCACGCAGCTGTTTCCACTGGATACGGGCATCTATAGTTTTGAAAATTACAGCCCGTTAAATCAGCCCCGCAATCCCAGGATACATTTGGGCAACCTTGGCCTGGCCGAGCGAAGCTTGTTATATGAACCGTCCCGAACGATCGGTTTTGATGCCGGGCTGCATGCCCTTGACGCCTACCTGTTAAACCCGCAGGATATAAATTATTACCGGGCGCGGGTACCATATACCCAGCTTTCGCTGTTTGCAGGGGGCGTTAAGGAACAGTATTTTAAAATACTGCATACGCAGAATATTAACCCGCGGCTCAATATTGGGTTTAACCTGAATTTTACCGGGTCGCGCGGGTTTTATGCCACGAATTCACTCGGACAAAATGTAAGCGATGTAAATGCGGCGGCTTTTAGCTGGTACGAGTCGAAAAATAAGCGGTATAATTTACTGGCCAACGTGATATACAACAATTTAAAAGCGCCGGAAACAGGGTCGATACAAGACGATTCGATTTTTGTAACCGGATCAATCGACAAAACCACGCAGCCGGTACGTTTGCAAAACAGCTACGAGCGATGGGCCGGAGGGGGTATTTATTTAAAACAGTCGTATTTCATTGGCCGGATCGACAGCATCAGGAGGGAGGGTACGGCGACGCAGAACATACTTCCTACACAACGGCTGTCGTATACCTTAAACTATAACAGCCGCAAATACGAGTTTTTACAAAACGAGCCGGATGCGTTTGAGGTATTCCCGGATTATTATTTCAGCTCTACCCGGTCGCACGACTCGCTTATAGTACAGCATCTTCAAAACGAGTTTTCCTATAGCTTTTACCTTCGCAGCAAGACAATGAAGTCTGTTAAAAACGAGGTGAAGCTCGATTTAGGGATTGCCCAGGATTATTACCATTACAGCCAATACGTGGCCGATACCGTACTGAACCAATATGGGGCCAAGGTTCTGCAGCAGGTTCGGATGCAGGGCACCTCGTTCCAGGATATCACGCTGAAAGCCAAGGCGAGCTACCGGTTTAGCGACCGGATAGGGCTTGAAGGAGATTTTCAGCAAATAGCTCAGGGCCGCGATGCCGGTGATTTTTTGTATGATGCGAAAATGACTCTCGCGGGCGGGAAAAAAGCAGGCCGGATAGTTTTTGAGGGATATTCGCAAAGCAGCACGGCGCCGCTGGTTTACACTAACTGGATATCAAATCATTATATTTTTCATAATAAGTTCAGTAACCAAAAAACAAACAGCATTTCGTTCAACTATGTAAATGCGCCGCTAAAGCTCGATTTAAAAGCCGAATACTTTTTAATAACTGATTATCTGTATTTTGCAGCGCAGCCGGGTGGAATTGACGCACATCCTGTTCAACTGCAATCGGCAATTAATTTGCTTAAGGTTAGCTTTGGTAAAAGCATTGCATGGCGGCGGTGGCATTTTGACGATTACCTGGTTTATCAAAAAACCGATTACCAATCCACATTGCGCACGCCGCAGGTTTACAACTATACCAGTGTTTACTATAAAATGTTTTTATTTAACGTGCTGTATTCAAACCTTGGTGTCGATGTGCGGTACAATACACAATACGTTGCTCCTTCATACGCCCCTGGGATTGGCCAGTTTTACAACGGCCCGAGCGTGACGTTCTCCTCGTATCCTATAGCAACCGTATTTTTCAAAGCAACCCTGCAGCACACCAATTTTTTTGTGATGTATGATTATGCCAACCAGGGGCTCTTTAGCGCCGGCTTTTATATTGTTAACAGGTATCCGCAAATGGATCACCTGCTTAAGTTTGGCGTATCGTGGTCCTTTTATAACTAACCTGGCCATAATTGCATATATTTATAATCATGACCAAAACTAGCCAATATCCCTACAGCCTGGGTTTTAGCCTTGGCACCATACTCCTGCTGTTGCTAATGATGGTGCTGATATTTGGGAACGTTAGCGGCGCCCTGGGTATGATAGTGCTGTCCATGTACGGTTTTGGTTTATTTATATTTCTATTTATGCTTGCACTGCTGGTTGTTAAAAGATTGATCCCTGCTATAAAAGGCGACATTGCCCTGGGGCTGGACGAAGAAGGTATCAGCGATTATATCCGCAACGTAAGCATCAACTGGACCGACATTGAGAATATCGGCCTTATCCGCGGCAGAAGCGCTTCTATTTTACAAATTGATCTGAAATGGGAATCGGACTATGGAGAACGAATAAATATCCCGCTACGATGGGTTAAAGGGAAAGACGCTGAAATTTATGCAAACGTATTATCGTTCTTTAATACGGATGCAGGCGGCCCCGGCATTGATGAATAGACGACTTTCTAAATTACAGCCGAAGGGTATTTTTCTGTTAACCAGTCGCGGATAAGGATGATAATATACAAGCCGATAAGCGAAACGAGCCAGCCAAATAAAACCTGTTGCCCCAATTTTACAATACGCTCTTCCACCTTGTGAAGCGAACGGCCGGCAATAACGGTATAACCTTTAGCCGCCCGTATGCCGACCATCGCGTCGCGGACCCCAGGCGACGGCTGCCAGCTCACCATATCCGACCCGTTTTTTTGTATATAGTCCAACACGCCGGCGGGCAGTGTTAACGGCTTGCCGTTTAAAGTGGCACTGCCGGCCGCGATGTTTCCGGCTCGGTCATATATAACCACGAAAGGGGAAAGGCTTTTCGACATTTCGGTTACCGGGCCCGAAACGATAAGCGATTTAGGCTCGGCCCCGTTATTAAGCGCTGTTGCCGCATCTTCGGCCATTGCGGTTTGCGGATCATTTGCCGTTAACCTATAATTTTGCTGCGTTACGGTATAAATAAGAATGCTCATTAGCGTAATAACGGCCGCATATGGCAGCCAGTTTTTTAAAACCATTGCGAACTTGTTCATGATCTATAATTGTTTAAAAGTACTTTGATATTCAAAGTAAGTAAATATATCTTAATCATGCAAATCTTTTTTTAAGACCGGGAGATCAATTATTTTGGCTGAAAATTTATCTTATGTTGATCAGGCTTGCAACGTTAAACGATATACCTGCTATTCTAAACCTGATTGCCGAAGCAGTTCCCCTTATGATTGCTGAAGGCAATTTTCAATGGGACGATACTTATCCAAATGCCGGAGTGTTTGAAAATGACATTGAACTGGTCCGGTTGTGGGTAGCCGAAACGGATGGCGGTATTGCCGGAGTGGCCGCGATCACTACCGAACAGGAACCCGAATATGCGATGGTAGGCTGGGATATTACAGAGCCGGCGATCGTAACACACCGGCTTGCCGTGAGCAACAGATATCGTGGCAAGGGCATCGCAGCAGCTTTACTAAAACACGCTGAACAAGTAGCGATAAATCGCGGCATCACCGTTTTGCGCATCGACACCAACACCAACAATAAGGCAACTCAACACCTTTTCCCGAAATTAGGTTATGTATTTGCCGGAGAAACCGGATTGGGCTTCAGACCGAATTTAAGGTTCTATTGCTATGAAAAGCGCCTGGCGGACCGATAACCGCGCCAGCATTCCAACCACAATAATAACTATTGACTATTCCCCTACTTTGTTTATTATTGCAGGCAAATGTCTGACGAAGCAATTGTAAAGCGGTTAAAAGTAATAGTGAAGGAGCACGGCGGTCAGCTTGCTTTGGCCGGCGCAATCGGCGTAGACCAGGGATTTATCAGCAAAGTGATCAACAAAAAGCAGGATGTAAGCTATTACCTCATCCGCAAGCTTTGTTTCCAGCTAAAATATTCGCCCGAATGGCTGATACTTGGCACCGGCGAAAAGAAGATAAACAAGCCCGAATCGGCTAAACTAATTACCGAAATACAAATGATGCGCACCGAACTGGATATTTTGCACGCCCGGATGCGCGCATATGAACTGGAGCTTAAAGAATTGAAAGAGCAGCAGCCTGCGCAAAAAAGAAAAGCCGGCTGACAGATTCTGAAAAGCGCTCTTTAATGGATGGTAGAAAATTATTTATTAAATTGCATTAATATCGCAACGTTCCGGAGTTATGAGCCGATATAAAGTCGCAATAAGAAAATATGTGGCATTAGGTACCTTAATAACATACCTTTTTATTTCATTGGCGCATATTTTTTTTCTGCGAAAATCTAATTCGTCAACGACCGATACCGGGCCCTCACACTATGGCGCCCAAGCCCTTATTTCGGCTCATTCATACAAACTCCATCGCGATCACAATTCCCATGTCCTTTTTCAACGGGTATTCAAGTCTACCGTGCAAAGTAAGCGAAATAGGTCAGCAGCACTATTGCTGGCGGTAGCGGCTTTCATTTTTATCATTGCTAAATGCGCTGTTGGCGGCCTGAACACGCCAGAGGTTCACCGGTGGCGATTTTTGGTTTCACACCAATATTCCTACTTAAGCTTTCGCGCTTTAAGGATCTGACTTTTCATTGATCAGGGCTTTCTCCTTGTGAACGCCAGGTATAACCGGTTTATCTCACCTGCAATATCCGCTTCTGACCATGAACCTGGCCGATACGATTGCATAGGAGCCGGCTATATAACTACTTTAAGAGACAATGTAATTATATGATTCTAAAAAATTGCGGCTTGAGCCTGACAGAAAGGTTCGCGATTTCTTAAAAAAATTAACGTGAAAAAATTAGTCGTTAAAATAATCAATAAAATCAAAACCGCCCGTATCGGTCGGAAAAGACGCTCCGATGAACCCGCAGTTGATGTCCCGGAGATAGTAACAGGAAATTTTTGGTCGAAATACCCGCAGGCGAAATTAAAAAAGTGGCGAAACGAGCATGATACCTATACTGCGGCGTTTGTGAGCCGCAACCATAGGTACGAAGCATTTTACAACGCCGCGGGCGATTGGGTAAAAACCGAAATGAAAATCCCGCTAACACGTGAGTTGCCGCCGGCAATTAACCGTTCGCTGAAAGCAAGCGAATTTGCCGCGTGGCAAATTACCGATATAAAAAAAATCGAGTTATATGATCATTCGCTTTATGTGATCCGTGTTGAAAACAGCAACCCTCGTGACAAAGGTTCCTATAAATTACAACCGGCAAACTTGCTTTATTTTAAACCGGACGGGAGTCTTTTAAAGATCGACATGCATCAAAGTTAACCCCGGGTTGGATTAAACATATGAACGGTCATAATTCGCGTTAGATAATTCAATATTCTTTATCCTTATGCCACTTATCCGGATCTATATTAATTTAACGTTACCACATTTCATAATACGAAAACACCGTACAATAGTCTTATATTCAGCTTATTGCGTGTTTAATTGTTAGTAAAAACCTCATTTATTACAAAAATTAAGCACACGCTACATTAAGTTTACATTTAAATAATATCATTAAAGCGTAATCATTTCTTAACATTAGGATAACGGTGGCATCGCACCTTTGCTGCGGAAATTTATTTTAATCCTTATCGAAATGAAAAAAATGTTTACGAAACTTTTTAGCACCGCATTGCTATTCACGTTAATTTTTGCCGGGCTGGCTGTTAAAGCACAAACGCTGGCGGCAACGACGATCAAACCGGCCGTTTCCAAGGCTGATTTAACCACCGAAGCAAAGCCCGCTGTCAAAGGCGAAACGACGGCAGCTACGGCCGTAAAAACTGAAACTAAAGCTGCCGAGGACACGTCATGGAAACCGCAAAGAAGGCTATGGGGCTACACTTTCGGCGATTTTTATTACGAAGGTCATGCCGATGGATTTAACCGGGGCCCTGAGACCATGTATAACGGTGTTCCTCAATACCGGAATGCATTCCAGTTCCGTCGTATGTATTTAGGTTATGATTACGATATCACGAAAAAATTCAAAGCCGAAGTATTGCTGGCAAGCGAACCTAACGCCAATACCGGCGTAAACGGAACAACATCCATCCAAAATGGCGATAACCTGGTTGACGGAAAAATGGCCTTCTGGATCAAAAACTTTAATATACGGGTAAGGGATGTGTGGACCGGAACAGATTTTATTATTGGCGAAATGAGCACGCCAGGCTTCGCATTAAACGAACCCGGAACTAATGGTCCCACAAGCCTTTCGGAAGCAACCTGGGGATACCGCTCTATTGAAAAAACCATTACCGATTTTCACAAGAATAACTCGTACGATGTAGGCGCAGCATTGCAGGGAACGTTTGACCCGGCAACCAAAAACTTCGGCTACGTATTTATGGTGGGCAATAACAGCCAGGCCAGCTTATTGACCGCGGCTAACGCCAATACCGGTTTTTATAAAATATTCTATGGAGATATCTGGGCGAAATTCCTGGATAAAAAATTATACGTGGACTTATATGCAGACTACGCCAAGACTGCTGCTGCCACTGCCGTTATTCCCGGCCAGGAGCATAATATGTACAAAGTATTCGCAGCTTATACAATCAGTACTGCAGCAACTATCGGTGTCGAAGCGTATACTCAAAATATAGCGAGCGGCATTACTAACACGGCAACCAAAAGCCCTGAAGATGCCACTGTGAAAGGAATTTCAATTTGGGCACGCGGAAATTTTGCCAAAAACTGGAACTACTATGCCCGTTATGACTCGTACAATCCTAACTCAGACTACAACACGGCCGATTCGTATACGGTGAATACGAACTATGGATCATATACACCGGCTTATAAAGAACAGTTTTACACAGCCGGCGTAGATTACAACCCGACAAAGAATGTGCATTTTATGCCGAACATTTGGGCCATTTATTACCAGGATAACAGGGATGCCACTACCGCAGGATACCAGACGAATAATCATACGCTGGTATACAGGTTCACCTTCTACTACACCTTTGGTAAATAAAACGAATAGTCAATAAACAATAAACTAAATAAACATGAAATTAAAAAGCTTACAGTTAGCAGTTGCGATTATCGCAAGCAGCTTGACTTTATCGGCTTCAGCCCAGGATAATACATTATTGGGCGCGGGCAGCACATTTGTATATCCATTATTCTCAAAGATATTTGCTGAATATGGCAAAACCAACGATGTAAAAGTTAATTACCAGTCGATAGGATCAGGCGGCGGCATATTACAGCTCACTAATAAAACCGTAGACTTTGGCGGATCCGATGCGCCTTTGAATGCTGAGCAGGCAAAAAAGATCGGCGTTCCCGTTTTACATATTCCTATGGCGTCAGGCGCTGTTGTGATAACTTATAATATCCCTGGTGTTACAGCCGCTTTAAACTTAACCGGTAAAGATATTGCCGACATCTATTTAGGCAAAGTTACCAAGTGGAACAGCCCTGAAATTGAAGCTACTAATAAAGGTGTAAAATTACCCGATCTGCCTATTGTTGTTGTTCACCGTTCAGATGGTAGTGGTACGTCGTTTATATTTACTGATTTCCTCACGAAGGTTAACCCCGAGTGGGCCTCTAAAGTAGGTAAAGCTACAGCAGTTAACTGGCCGGCAGGTTTGGGTGGCAAAGGCAACGACGGCGTTGCAGGTTTGGTAAAGCAAACGCCTGGAGCAATAGGCTATGTTGAATTGATATATGCCGTGCAAAATAAAATGGTTTTTGCCAGTATCCAGAATAAATCAGGTAAGTATATCGTGCCTTCACTTGTTTCAACCACAGCCGCCAGCAACGTAGAATTGCCTGCTAATGCTGAAGTGTCGTTAACCAACACCGCCAACCCCAAAGGTTATCCTATCAGCAGCTTTACCTGGGCATTGATCTATAAAGAGCAAAAATACGGAGACCGTTCTGACGCACGCGCTAAAATGCTGCTGAAATTAATGTGGTATAACATTCACCAGGGACAGCATTTTTGTGAGCCGCTAAACTATGCGCCGCTTTCAAAATCAGCGGTAAAGGTTGCTGAAAAACTATTAAAATCAGCTACCTACGGCGGTAAGGCCATATTATAACAGATACTGTCATTTAAGCTTATTAACAATTTACCAGTTCTTTCGGGCTGGTAATTGTTGTAATATATTGACACAAACTTCCCCCTTATAGGTTTATATAACAGATTAATGCCGTTATTGAAAAATAAAAGATTGGATCTTTCGTACAGCCAAATGAAATGGGAAACCGTTTTTAAACGGCTGCTGATAGCGATGAGCGTGGCTTTAGTGATCATTGTTGCCGGCATACTCATCACCCTGATCGTACAGTCCATGCCATCGATCAAATCGCTGGGGCTTGGTTATTTATGGGGAAAGGTGTGGGACCCGGTACAGAATATATATGGCGCGTATCCCTTTTTATTGGGAACGCTGCTTACCTCGTTCACCGCGCTAATCATTTCCATTCCTTTTTCTTACGCCATCGCTATTTACCTGGGCGAATATAATACCAGGGGCTGGCTGTCGGACTTATTAAAAAACACGGTTGAGCTGATTGCGGCAGTGCCGTCTGTCATCTATGGATTTTGGGGGTTGTTCGTGCTTGTCCCTATCGTCCGCTCGCTGGAAATGAAAATTGGCGTGGCGCCTTATGGCGTTGGTGTTTTTACCTCTTCGCTTGTCCTGGCTGTCATGATCATTCCTTACGCCGCATCGCTTGGGACGTCGTTAATACGCATGGTGCCGTCACCATTGAAGGAGGGCGCCTACGCCCTGGGCGCCACACGATTCGAGGTGATCAGGAGTGTGATTTTGCCTTATACGCGGTCTGGATTGTTTGCGGGCATATTGTTATCAGTGGGGCGCGCGCTGGGCGAAACCATGGCAGTGGCCATGCTTATTGGCAATACCACCACACTTGGCAATACATTTAAAGAGATTTTCTTCGGGCCCGGCAATACGATGGCCAGCGTTATCGCCAGCCAGTTTACCGAAGCTGATCACACGGTTTATTTATCGGCGCTGATCGAGCTTGGGCTGGTGCTGTTTTTCGTCACCGTCATCATCAATCTCATCGGCAAAAGAATAATTACAAAATACACCAATAACTGATAGTATGGAGGCACGGATCAGGATAAGAAATACGAAGAGTGTAGTGTTTAAATGGATCATTATATTATTAGCGTTTATGATTACTATCCCGCTTATTGTGATACTGGTATATATCATCAAGCAAGGCGTGATGCAGGTAAACTGGCACTTTTTAACCAACGTGCCCGCGCCTGTGGGCGAACCGGGCGGCGGTATCAGCAATGCCCTTGTAGGCAGTATCATCATCGTGGCCATGTCGTCCATGATAGCCATCCCGATAGGGATGCTTGCGGGCATTTACCTTAGCGAAAATCCCGGCACCCGGCTGGCACATTACAGCGGCTTATGCGTGGATATCTTGCAGGGCGTACCCTCCATTGTCGTGGGTATCGTCGTCTACTTTTGGGTGGTTAAACCACTGGGGACTTTTTCGGCCATTTCAGGCAGCATAGCATTGGCCATGATGATGATGCCGATCGTGATCCGCTCCACCGAACAAACGGTGAAGCTGTTGCCCGATACGCTAAAAGAAGCAGCCCTGTCATTGGGCGTGCCGTATCACCGGGTAATTTTAAAAGTTATTATACCTTGCGGGTTTTCGGGCATTTTGTCGGGTATTATGCTATCGGTCGCACGTATCGTTGGTGAAACAGCGCCCCTGCTTTTTACCGCTTTTGGTAATCCTTATTTATCTACATCGATTACAAAGCCCATGCAGAGCCTGCCGTTACTAATATTTAATTATGCCACAAGCCCCTACGACGACTGGCATAACCTGGCTTGGGGGGCATCGTTTATGTTATTGATGCTTGTACTAATTTTAAACATATCAACCAAATTGGTCACCAGGAAATGGAACATTCAGTTGTAAGCGCCACGAAATTTAATGCCTGGTTCGGCGATAATCATGCTGTAAAGGATGTAAGCATCAGGATAGATAAAAACCAGGTTATAGCCGTTATGGGCCCCTCGGGCTGTGGCAAAACAACCTTTTTACGCTGTATAAACCGGATGCACGAGCTTATTCCGGGCACCCGGACTGAAGGGTCGCTAAAGCTATACGACGATGAAATATATACCATGAACCCCATATATGTGAGGTACAAAATAGGCATGGTGTTTCAAAGGCCAAATCCGTTCCCCAACCTTAGCATTTATGATAATGTTATAGCCGGCTATAAATTAAACGGCTTAAAAATGACCAAAGCGGATATGAACGCGATCGTCGAAAAATCACTTACATCAGCGGCATTATGGAACGAAGTTAAAGACTCGCTTCATAAAAAAGGCACATTTTTGTCGGGCGGCCAGCAACAGCGCCTATGCATAGCGCGGGCTATCGCCATGGAGCCCGAGGTGATTCTTTTTGACGAACCGACATCGGCGCTCGACCCGATATCGACGTCGAGCATCGAAACCCTTTTTCACGAGCTGAAAGCTAATTATACGCTGATCATTGTAACGCACAATATGCAGCAGGCAGCGCGGGTGAGCGATAAAACGGCCTTTTTTTATTTGGGAGAGCTGGTGGAATTTGACAATACAAAGCAAATGTTTACGGCGCCGAAAGACGTCCGTACGCAGAACTATATAACCGGAAGATTTAGTTAGGAGAGGTTGTAAAGTTGAAACGTTAAAACGGCAACAACATTGAAACATTACAACATTCCAACCTTCAACAAAATTAAAATATTATGACACCATTAGAAAACGAGATCGGCGCGCTAAAAAAGGAATTGATCAATATGTGGATGCTGGTTCAGTCGCAGCTCGACAACGCCAAAAAGGCTATGGTACAATTTGACAAGGACCTGGCCCGCGAAGTGCTGGTTAAAGAAAAACGGGTGAATTCGTTTGAACTGAAGATAGACAGGGATTGTGAAAACATTTTTGCCTTATATTGCCCCGTAGCGGTAGACCTTCGGTTTTTGCTGGCGGCGCTGAAAATAAACACCAATCTTGAGCGCATTGGCGATATAGCGGCGGGCGTTGCAAAATATGTGATCGAGTCCTCGGTCAATTTTGATGAAATTGTTCTTGAAAATATTTCGCTGTTGCGGATGTACGACGAGGCGGTTAATATTTTAACCGATACCCGCATTGCTTTTGAAAAAGAAGATACGGTGCTTGCCCGCAGCATATTTAAACGCGACGATATTTTAGACGCCATTAACGTAAGCGCCCCTAACGCGATAACCGAACTTATAAAAAAGGATCTGAGCAGCATGCCCGAGGCGCTTTATATGCTGTCAATTTTCCGCAAGCTGGAACGCGTGGGCGATCAGTCGAAAAACATTGCTGAAGAGATCATTTTTTACGTGGAGGCAAAGATTTTAAAACACTTTGAAAGCAGCAGGCGCAAAGAAGATGAGGGGTAGGCCTTTTTAAAAGTCGTGGTATAAGTTCCGGAATGTGCTGCGCAGGCCAAAGGTAACCAGGCTTGTTTTTTTTGTCCCCAGGTTATTCACCTCCTGGCGCAGCAATCCGCCAAGCTCAAGCCGTAAATTGTATTTGGGGTTGATCAGTAACGATACGGTACCCTCCCCGTAATATAAATGCGTATCGATGCCCTGGCCGACGTTTGTTGTAGATAGTGTGGGCGCAAACGGCTTTGTAAGGTCCTGCCCGTAATTTGCATTGGCAGGATCCAGGCCGTATTTGGCATAATTCACCTGCCCTGTAAAATCAAACCTCCCTACTGAATAATTTAATATACCGATCATTTCCCTGAAGTTGGCTCCCAGCGGGTCGCCAAGGGGCTCATTATATTCGGTGTAGTTAGTTATAGTTTGGTTACTCATATAGGTATAAGGCTTAACCGTATTGAACTCGATCAAAAAGCTGAGGTTATTGATGTTAAACAAGTCGCCGCTGCGCATACCCAACTGTACGCCATTGGTATTATTTGTGCCGCCGCCCGAAAAGAAATCTCCCGCATTAAAACGGTCGATAAGCAATTGCCCGTAAAGCGCTGTTTTATCGAATATTTTATACTTGCCTGTGAAGCCTGCCAGCACATTATCTGGTTGTGACGAAGGTCCCAACGAGCTTGAATAAACCAGCGGATCGATATAATTAACATCGAAGCCGTGGAACTGGCCGCGGTCATTGGCTTCCATCGTAATAACCGCGTTAAAAAAGCCGAGCGATAACCGCTTGGTGATATTCCAGTCGAGATAATGGAAGGCGGCCCATTTGCGGCGGTTGTTAAAAAATGAGTTAAACTGAAATGCGGTTTGATCCTGCAGGTACGCCCACATCATCATATACTGCACTTTGCCCAGGTTGGCGGTTAAACGCAGCAGCGGGTAATTTGCCGCAAAGTCCGACAGCAGCAGCGAGCGGTACCCATCGCCGATAAATGTTTTGTCTTCGCCCAGCGTAACGTTTAATTGCTTGATGGGGGTATAAGAAAGTACAGCCGTAACATAGGCCCAGTCGTGCGTCGGACCGGTGGGGTTACGGTCATAGGCCTGGCTTGGCACGAAGACATTTTTCCTGACTGCATCCACATAGTAACTGGCAAATCGCCCCTGGTTTTCATACCCGCTGGTGTAAAAGTAAAATTTGCTGCCTACGGTGCCGCCAAACTGGTAGCCGCGGGTATTCAGATAGGTGGTGGCCGGGATGGTGGTAGTGCTGGGATTCGAAAAGTCGTGCCCAATTTGAAGATCCGTCAAAAAGTCGCCAAAAAAGGTATAGTCCTTTGTGTGCTCGTCAAACAAGTGCTCGTTCAGCAGCTTGCGGAACACCCACGATCTGCGACTGCTGTCTACCCCGCGCCGCATGATAGCGTCATATACCGGCTGAAGCGTGCTGTCCATCAAAAACGGTCTCAGCGAGGTATGAAGCGACGTATTCACCGAGTAAATGGTCGAATTAAATTTTTGATCGAGCTGGTAGCCCAGCGGCAGGTACACCATTTGCGCCCGGCACAAACCGGCAGAAAAGATGACGACAGCAAGAACTAAGATCGTTTTCCTCAAAGGCAAAAAGTAAACAGATAGCATCGCAGCAAAATAAGCGTTATTTACGCTGAAATAAAAATTTCATTTAGGGACGCGCTTATCCATGTTAATCCGCCATACTAAGTTTGGGGGTGTCTATATGTGCGAGGGTGGTAATTGCCACAAACCGCGCTCATTTTGTTAAAAGTTGTTAAGCAACGGCGGTTTTTTTAAATAAAGTGTTAAAAATTGTGATATTTACCGTCCGATAATCCATCACTGATCATCCATGGAATACAAAAAAATCAATAATCTTTTAGGCTGGCTATGCTTTATCATCGCTTCCATCACCTATATTTTAACGCTCGAACCATCGGTAAGCTTTTGGGACTGCGGCGAGTTTATCTCCTGCGCTTACCGCCTGCAGGTGGCGCACCAGCCCGGTTACCCGCTTTTTGCCATGCTGGGCAAAATGTTCTCGCTGCTTTCAATGGGCGATAATACCAAAGTGCCGTATTTTACCAATATGGGCTCGGCCCTGGCCAGCGGCGCCACTATTATGTTCCTGTTTTGGACCATTACCGCCCTGGCTAAAAAACTATTGAATAAAGCACACGAAGCCATCGATCAGGCCCATATGATAATGATCATGGGCGCAGGCCTGGTAGGCGCGCTGGCATTTACCTATACCGATACCTTCTGGTTTTCGGCCGTGGAAACCATCGTATTTGCGTTGTCGTCGCTTTGTACCGCCATTGTGTTTTGGGCGATACTGAAATGGGACGCCCATGCGGACGAGCCCGGCGCCGACCGTTGGCTGCTGTTTATCGCCTACGTAATAGGCCTTTCGATAGGTATTCACCTGTTAAACCTGTTAACTATCCCGGCCATATCGCTGGTTTATTATTTCCGCAGGGGCAAAAATGTAACTGCCCGCAACGCGCTGCTCGCGCTGTTAGTGGGGGTCATTATCCTGGTATTTGTGCAATATGGCATTAGGGGGTATACGGTGATGATCGCGGCCTATTTCGACCTGTTTTTTGTGAATAACCTCGGGCTTGGCTTCTGGAGCGGGGCGTTCTTCTTCTTCCTTATCATCATCGCCATATTGGTTGCCGGTATATGGTACAGCATAAAACACAGGAAACCGTTGATGAACCTGGCGTTTTTATGCGTAGCCTTTATCTATTTCGGCTATAGCTCGTTTGCTTATATTCCTATCCGCGCCGCCGCAAGCCCCGACCTGGATAATTCGCATCCTGATAACGCTTTTATTTTGTACGGCTATTTGAACCGTATACAATACGGCGAAAACCCGCTGCTGTACGGGCCATATTTTGATGCAAAAGTGGTGGACCAGACTGAGGGCAATACGATTTACCGGAAAGGCCAAACAAAGTACGAGAGCGCGGGTAAAAAAATGAATTACGTGTATGACCACACCACGATATTGCCGCGGATGTACAGCAGCGACGGTCAGGACCCGCAATTTTACAGGCAATGGCTGCAAATGGGCGATAACGCGTCGCCAACCTTTGCCGACAACCTGAAATGGATGTTTAGCTGGCAAATGTACCAAATGTACGGACGTTACTTTTTATGGAACTTCGTGGGCCGTTATAACGACATGGACGGTCAGCAAAACATGACCGCCATCGACGGCAACTGGACAAGCGGCATTTTTGACGGCGCCCGCCATTTGCCGAAATCTGTGGTAGGCGGCGGCGCCCCCATCCCTCACCAGGGCCTGCAATTGGGATACGCTTACACCCCTTTATTTGCCCTTCCCTTCCTGTTGGGTTTAATAGGTTTGATTTATCATTTCAACCGCAAAAAACGCGACGCGCTGGTGGTGCTGATGCTTTTTTTCTTTACCGGTCTGGCTATCGTAATCTACGTAAACCAGCCCAGCATACAGCCGCGCGAACGCGATTACTCGTACGTGGGGTCGTTTTACGCCTTTGCGATATGGATAGGCCTGGGCGTTATCGGGATAGCGGAGCTTTTGCGGAAAAAGATAGATGCCAGAGTTGCCGCTTTAGTATCCACGGTTGTTTGCCTCCTGGCAGTGCCTGTTGTACTGGCGAAGCAGGAATGGAAGGATCATGACCGCTCCACCAAAATGACGCCGCATGATATGGCGTATAACTATCTTATTTCGTGCCCGCCAAATGCCATACTGTTTACCTACGGGGATAATGATACCTACTCGCTATGGTACGACCAGGAGGTGGAAGGCATCAGGCCCGATGTACGCATCGTAAACCTGAGTTTGTTTACCGGCGACTGGTACATACACCAGATGCAGGCGAAAATGAACGAGTCGGCGCCGCTGCCAATCACTATGCCTTATGACAAATATAAAGAAGGGGTACGCGATGTAATATATTATGATGATAAAAAGATAGCCGCCCCGGTGGAAGTGAAGGACGTATTTGATTTTATTACCTCTGACGATCCGGCCACGAAAGTGCAGCTACAGAACGGCGAAAGCGCCAATTATTTGCCAACGAAGAATTTTAAGATCACCATTAATCCGGATGACGTAATAAAAAATCATGTCATAACACCGGATCAGAAGGATAAGCTGGCTGCTACAATGGAATGGAAATATACCTCGAATTATGTAACCAAGGAGAACCTGGCTATGCTGGACATCCTGGCGCACAATAACTGGGTGCGGCCAATTTGCTTTACTACAACCATTGGCAACGAGAACCTGGTGGGTTTGCAGCCGTATTTGTATAAGGAAGGATTTACGTATCACCTGATACCGTTTAAACCTGATACATCCACCAGGGATCAACTGGGCAAGACCAATAGCATGGTGATGTATAATAATATGATGAACAAGTTTAAATACGGCAACTTTAAAACGGCCAAATATTTAGACCATGAATCAACTACCATGTTTTACCCGGTGATGGTAACCACCTTCCTCGACCTGGCACAGGGCCTTATTAAAGACGGCCACCCCGACCTTGCGCTAAAAGCCCTGCATAAGTACGACCAGGTGATGCCTGATATAAACCCCGGCCTGGAGGTTGCCGACCGCAAAATATTTATGGCGCAAACCGCCTACACCCTGCACGATATGGTATTAGGGAACAAATTCGTAAACAGCGTAGATGATTTCCTGACCGATCAGCTGGATTATAATTATCATTTGCTGCAGGATAATTCAAGCAGTCTGGATACGCGTACGGTTCAATACGGTATTTCATTTTTAAATGGGTTAGTAGGCGTAACCGGCGAAAATCATCAAACCGCGCTGAACAATAAGCTGAAGGCGCAGTTAAAAGATTACGAAGCGAAGTTTGCCTCCATCATGCGGCAACAATAACAGGGTATCAGATCCCAATGGCTCGTTTAAACACGGGCCATTTTTGTTTGAAATTATGCCACATAAGCATGATTAATTATTAAAAATTTGGAAATGTCAACTATTAATCGTAATATTGCGATATAATAATGGGACTTACTAAAACCGAAATATTTACCGAAGAACAAAACCAGCTGGCAATAATGCTTAAAGCGCTGGCACACCCGGCGCGTATAGCCATACTACAGCAGATCATGAAGGCGAACGCCTGTATTTGCGGCGACCTGGTGGGCGAACTTGGCCTGGCCCAGGCCACCATATCGCAGCACTTAAAAGAGTTAAAAAATGCAGGATTGATACAAGGCACGATAGAAGGGGTAAGCGTATGCTATTGCATCGAACCCGGGGCGTGGAAATTATTGAGCGAACAGCTGGGCAATTTCTTTGGTACCTATAACCAAACGGATAACTGCTGTTAAAAAAATTTGAACAGATTGATCGTAATATTACAATGAAATAATATCATCATGACAAACCTGAAACATAAAATTTTATTTGTTTGCGTACATAATTCGGCTCGCAGCCAAATGGCCGAAGCATTTCTCAATAAGCTCGGCGCCGGGCATTTCGAAGCTGAAAGCGCAGGTCTTGAGCCTGGAAAGCTAAACCCCAATGTTGTCGGGGTTATGAAGGAAGCAGGTGTGGATATAAGCGCCAACAAAACGCAAAGCGTGTTCGACCTTTTCAAACAGGGGCGGCAATACGATGCCGTGATTACGGTTTGCGACGGTGCAAGCGCCGAAACTTGTCCTGTATTTCCGGGTGCTGTAAAGCGGATAGGCTGGTCATTTGCCGATCCTTCCCGCTTTAACGGCACGAAAGATGAAATATTGGAGAAGACAAGGCAGGTGCGCGACGAAATAGAGAAGAAAATAAATGAATTTGTTAAGGAAGCAGATTCAGTTAATTATTGGATAAAGTAAATGCATTTAAAAATTATGGAAACAACAGATCAACAATTAAAAGAACTGGTAAAGCAAAAATACAGCGAGGTCGCTTTGCAGGACAAAGAAACCAACCAGGCCTCGTGCTGCGGCTCGGGGTGCTGCTCAACCGAAGTTTATAACATTATGAGCGACGATTACACGCAAATGGACGGGTATAACGCCGATGCTGATTTAGGTTTGGGGTGCGGTTTACCCACGCAGTTTGCTAAAATAAAAAGGGGCGATGTGGTGGTGGACCTGGGAAGCGGCGCCGGAAACGATTGCTTTATCGCACACGCGGAAACCGGCGAAACAGGGAAGGTGATAGGCATCGATTTTACCGAAGCAATGATCAATAAAGCCCGCGAAAACGCAGAGAAGTTAGGTTTTCATAATGTGGAATTCCGCATGGGCGATATAGAAAAGATGCCGCTTACATCGGCGATGGCTGATGTGGTGGTGAGCAATTGCGTATTAAACCTGGTACCTGATAAAGATGCCGTTTTCAAAGAAATATACCGGGTGCTTAAACCCGGCGGGCATTTTAGCATTTCAGATGTGGTATTGGTTGGCGATCTGCCAGATGCTTTAAGAAAGGATGCCGAAATGTATGCCGGTTGCGTAGCCGGAGCAATTCAAAAAGGCTTGTATATCGAATTGATCGAATTAAATGGGTTTAAGAATATCGTCGTTCAAAAAGAGAAAATGATCAATATCCCCAACGATATTTTAGCCAACTATCTTGACAACGAAGAATTACAAAATTTTAAATCGGGAAGTACGGGTATATTCAGCATCACCGTTTATGCGGAAAAAATGAAGGATGAAGGATCGTGCTGCGGACCGGAATGCTGCAGCTAACAATAACTTTTTTTGCACCGGATTTATATAATTCCGGTATTTTAACTGCGGCCAGATAAACAGTCCCCTCCGCCAACAGGCGAAGGGAACTGTTATTCCGGTTTTTGGCATAAACCCGTTTAATTTTTTTCCAGGTAATCTTTTAGCGATGTGCCCAGGATATGCGTCCAGCCCTTTACAAAATTTTCTTTTGCAAAGCCCGGGTCTTTTGGCAAGGTTTCCAGGCCGGTGTGGGTGAGCTTCACCCTCGTTTCATCTCCTTCGCTAAATAGTTCCCAGGTTACAAAGGTTTCACCTTCGTAACCATCATATTGCCAGGTATGCGTCAGCTTTTTGCCGGGTATTACCTCGGTTATCCTGCAAATGTGTAGGTAGGTTTTCTCTTTGGTCCCGCCGGTAAAGCGAAATTCAAATCCTACCTCGGGTTTAAAAGCCTCCAGCTTAAAATACCATTGCTCCATTTTATCCCGGTCGGTAATGGCCTCCCAAACTTTTTGGGCAGGGGTATGGTAGGTTCTTTCAATTACAAATGGTTCGGTTTCCATATTAATGATTTAATTCAGTTATTCTTCAGTCTGCTGCTCGACAAACTTTTTTAATGCAGTGCCGATAAAGTATGTCCAACCGTCAACAAAATTATGTTTCGCAAGGTCAGGGTGTAAATCGCCGCGGAAGCTTTCGATCCCCCGGTGCGTCAAAACGATTCTTGTTCCGTCATTCTCACTAAATAGCTCAAAACTCACCACCGAGTCGCCCGGATAGCGGCCAAATTTCCATTCATAACTGATCGTCCTGCCCGGGTCAACCTCTGTTATTTTCCATATATGCGGGTATACCTTTCCGTCGTTTTCAACATCGAACCGGGTTTCAAAACCAATTTCCGGTTCAAATTCCACCAGGCCTGGGAAATACCACTGGCGCATTTTTTCCAGGTCGGTTAAGGCGTGCCATACAACATCGGTAGGTGCATTATATACTCGTTCTATAACAATTGGTTCATCTTTCATTATCTTGTTATTTTCGATTAATATTTCTTTTCAACGGTTTCTTTATCCAAAAAATCTCCAAGCGCGTCGAGTTTGCCAGTCCAGAATTTTCGGTATTGCTCAACCCAGTCGGCCACCTCGTTCAATTTTTTAAAATTCGCCTCGCAATAACGGTCGCGGCCGCGCTGCCTGATGGTTAACAAACCGCATTGGGTCAAAATTTTTATATGTTTTGATATAGCCGGCCTGCTGATATCAAAATGATCGGCCACCGCGTTCAGGTTTAACGACCGGTGGGCAATTAATCCGATGATATCCCGCCGCGTAGGATCGGCTATTGCCTGGAAAACATCTCTGCGCATAATATTAATAAGTAACCGTTCGGTTACAAATATATATGAAACCTTTTGGTTACGCAAGTGTTTGGTGAAAATAGTGAATAGTTGATAAGTTGATTAAGTTGATTAAGTTGATTAAGTTGATTAAGTTGATTAAGTTGATTAAGTTGATCGGATTGTAAGAATAGCAGAAGAAGCATCTTTCTTCGCCAAATCTAACCATTCACTCAATCAACTTAATCAACCATTCACTACTTCTCAGAAGGATTTTTTTTACCGGCCGACAATTTTTCGACGAACTTAATCAACCGTTCCGTTTTCGTTTTTTCCTGTTTTGCCGAAAGGATCCAAACCACGTATTCTTTTTTATTTGAAAACGATAACGAATGGAAAAAGGCTAATGCATTGGATGATTCTTCCAGGATTGTTTTCATCTCCGGCGGCAGGATAATTTTACGGTTATCCACATCGATATAAGCGCCGTATTCATTGCTTTTAATGCTGTCGTTACGGCTGTCTGAAAGTTTGGACTGCCCTTCGGGCCGTAAGCGTATAGCTGTCCATGTTTCATTTACCGATGCGGCCGCTACCGGCCGCAAGCCATACTTAGCCGGCTCGCCCCAGCTGCTCATCATTTCAAGATCGGATTTGATGCCCGAGCTTTTTTTAGGGTAAGCTATCCACAGTACCGTATCCGGCTTTAACAAGGGAGCAATAATTTTTAAACCTGCTGCCAGCGCCGCACTGTCTTTTACAAAAAGCTGGATGCCGTCGAAGTTTCCTTTTGGCGTAAACACGGCTGTTGCACCGGCGGGCAGCGGCTCCAGTGCGGCAAGATAATTTTCGGGGGCATTATAAAACAACCAGCATTTGCCCGGCTTTATTTGTAATTTTTTTGCAAGCGCGCCTGGTTCGTTCATGGCTTGTGGTTTAATATTATCTTTGCGAAAAACAGCTGTATAAAAATATAAATAATTCGTGTAAACAGCGCCGCGGAGAAAGGAATGAAATACAGCGATATCGACAAACGCAAAACCGCATTTATATTTGAACTGGATAACGTGCTCTATCCCGAAAAGGATTATTTATTCCAGGTATACTATCTTTTTGCGGCATTATTGGAATATACAGAGCTTATTGACGCTAAGATGGCAACTGATACGTTAATAAATGCGTATAACATGAAAGGAAAGCATCTTGCTTTTGACCGGTTGAAAGAAAAGTTTAACCTGAGCGAGCGTTTCCGCTACAGCTTAAACAACCTGTTGCTTACAGCAAAGCTTCCTTTAAAACTTTTGATCTATCAAAACATGCTTAATTTATTGCAGGAAATTGTAATTGACAGAAAAAAAGTGTTTATTGTAACCAATGGCAGCACCGAACAACAATTAAATAAAATAAAACAAACAGAATGGCACAGGCTTGAGGCTATCTAACTTGTTATTTTGCCAATGAATCGGCGGCTAAACCCGAACCTGACGTTATTCATTTATTAATAAAAGAGCATAGCATGCAAAGAAGAAATATAGTAATGATTGAGAATTCGCAAGCGGACAGGCTTTGTGCGCAGGCAGCTGGCATTGATTTTATTAACGTAAGCGAATTTTTATAAATCATTACGACAATATATTTATCTATTTATCGTTCAAGGGAAACTAAAAAATTTAAAACATTGATTAACATGAGAAAATTATTCTATCTGATCCTCATACTTTCTGCAAGTTTGCTGGGGGCCTGTAAAAAAGAAAAGAAAAATCCGGTTGTTACGGGACCGACCGTGACAGGTTCAACATTGGACCTAATGAGGGACTCTGTATATCTTTATTTCAAGGAAGAAGGCTTATGGCATAGCGCAGCACCGGATTACGCCACATTTAATCCACGCTCGTTTACCAGTGCAAATGATAAAGCGACTTTACAAAGTGAATTGGATAAGCTTTCACAATTTGCAATTAACCCGGCAACCGGCAAACCATATGAATATAAAAGCTCAAATCCGGGTGCTGCAAAGTATTCATTTATCGACGATGGCACCGAAGGGGCAGCGCTAAATGGTACTCCTGGCGACTTTGGCTTCGGAGCCGGCTATAATACCACAACTGACCTACGCGTCACATTTGTTTATGCCGGGTCTCCAGCCGGTTTGGCAGGCATAAAACGAGGCTACCAGATTACCAGCATTAATAACAGTACCAATATAACTTATGACGGGGCAACAGGAACAAACGTAGCTATGGTAACAAATGCTATTTTTTTCAGCAATACCATAGCAATGACCTTAAAAAGGCCGGACGGGACCACACTTACCGCCAATTTAAGCAGAACCACTTATAATTTGAACCCGGTATTAAAGGATTCAGTTTATACGGTCACAAACAATGGAACTATCCATAAAGTCGGCTATATTGTATTTAACAGCTTTACATCTGATGCGGTTGCAGATCCGCAATTAAACGCCGCATTCGATAATTTTGCTGCAAAGGGCGTGACTGACCTGGTTGTTGACCTCCGTTATAATGGCGGCGGATATGTCTCTACAGCTGAATACCTCGACAACCTGATTGTGCCGGCTTCAAAAAACGGAACGCTGATGTATAATACATATTATACCGATAACCTGGTTAACGGAACCGATCCGTTGCTCAAACACCAGGTGCGGAGGGACCCGTCAATCGGGCTTTACAATTATGGCCAATTCGATTATACAGTTGCCTCAAACGCCCGTAACTTTTCAAAGCTGGGCTCATTAAACGTAAACCGGGTGTTTTTTATCATCACTGGGTCGACAGCTTCGGCAAGTGAATTAACGATAAATAATTTACGCCCTGAGATGGATGTGCAATTTATTGGGGGAACAAGTTATGGCAAGCCCGTTGGATTTTTTGATATTGATATTAATAAGTACATCATGTACACACCTGAATTCTCAACAAAAAATTCAGCAAACCAGGGTGATTACTACGCCGGTTTCACACCCGGTGCAGCAGAAACCCCGGGTGTGAACGATTTTGATGATTATACAAAAGACTTTGGCGATCCTACCGAAGGTTTACTGGCCCATGCTTTGCACTATGTAACTTTGGGTACATATGCGGTAACAACTCAAACAGGCATCCAGAGCCCTTCGAGAGCTTTGTTATTGCAGCAAACGCGGGAAATGAATATGACTGTGAACCAACACGCCTTTAATGGTATGATTTTCAACAAGAAATTGAAATTTAAAAAATAGGTAAAAGCTGAAAGGCGAAAGTAGAAAGCTTAATGTGTAAAGATAGAAGCCCCCTGGCCAATCGCTTTAGACTTTAAGCTTTCCGCTTTTAGCATCATGCTGTTAGTCTGCCAGCTCTCTTAAATCCACCGGTACAACCCGCGATATTCCCTGTTCAACCATGGTTACGCCGTACACGATGTCCGTACTGGCGATGGTGCGTTTATTATGGGATATGATGATGAATTGCGAGTCTTTTGAAAACTCGCGGATGATATTGTTGAATTTATCGATGTTGGTGTCGTCGAGCGGGGCGTCAACCTCGTCGAAAATACAGAACGGCGCAGGCTTAAGCAGGTAAAGCGAAAACAGGATGGCTGTCGCCGTGAGTGTCTTTTCGCCGCCCGAAAGCTGGTTGATCGATAAGGGCCGCTTGCCTTTTGGCTTTGCAATGATATCAATATCCGATTCCAGCGGGTTATCAGGATCGGTCAGGATCAGGTCGCACGAATCCTCTTCGTTAAACAGCGAGCGGAAAACTTTGATGAAGTTTTCGCGCACAAGCGTAAACGAAACCATGAACTTTTCTCTGGCTGTATCGTCAATCTCTTGTATCGTAGCAAGCAGCGACGATTTTGCGTCGCTCAAATCCTTTTTCTGCGCCTGGATGAAGGTATAGCGCTCATTCATCTCGTTATATGCTTCCACAGCCATTGGGTTAATGGCGCCAAACTCGTCAAGCTGCTTTTTTAATTTCTCGCTCTTTTCGCGGACGCCCTGTTCATTTTCATCCCCGGTCACTTCGATTTCGGGAAGGTCATGGATATCGATGTTAAATTCAACCGACAGCCTTTCCTTTAAGGCGCTAAGCTCCAGCTTCAGGTTGTTACGCTGGTCCTTCAGCTCGTTTCCGATCACCTCCGCGTTATCTTTTTTACGCCGGAGGGCGGTAATTTCATTTTCGGTTTCCGTTATTTTCCCTCGCCATTGATAATACTCCTGCTCGGCTTGTTGGGTGCCCGCTTCGAATTCGGCTTTTTGCCCATACATTTTTAGCAGGTCTTCGTCCGAACTGCCGGTTTGCTCCACGTTTTCGCGGATGGCTATTTTTACTTTTTCAAGCTCGTCCGTATTTTGCCTGATCCGCGCGTCGAGGCTTTCTTTCTGGCTTTGACGGTATTCCAAATCCTTTATTAACCCTGATACTTTATTTTGCTGCTGGTGAAAACGTATATTCTCCTGGTTATAGTTATTAGACTGCGCCGTTACCCTTTCGTTCAATTCATTAAACGCCGATTGTTTTTCTGTCAGCAGATCGCCCTGTACCTGTTTTTGGGTTTTTAATTCCTCAAGCTGCGGCCGCAGCGTCAAGGTTTCGGCCTCGATACTTTTAATTTTATCGGCGATATCTCCCTTGCGGTTCAGGCTGTTTTCAATAAAAGCCTGGTATTGTTCCTGGCGGGTCTTAACCGTTACCAGCTCGGTGTTCAGCAGGTTCAATCCCTGTTGCTGTTGTTTTATCTCGTCCGCCTTCCCCGATGATTTGAGCGCTGATAATGTACTTTGCAATTCATCAAAGCGGCTTTTTAAGCCGGTAACCTCGATGTCTATCAGCTTAATAACTTTCAGCAGGTTATCCAGGTTTTTTGCCCGTCCAATGCGCTTGCCTTCAAACAAACCCACCGAGCCGCCCGCCATGCTATGCGTTGATTTATTGAATTTGCCGCTTTTACCGATCAATACCACACCATCGGGGATTTCGACGTTAAGCGCGTGTTCGTTAGCATCGTCAATTAAATAAACGTCTTTTAAAAGATGGCTGCATAATGGCTGATATCGGTCTTCCACCTCGACAACATGCAATGCCGGTATAACAGCCCCACCCAAACCCTCCCCGGAAGGGAGGGCTTTGAAAACCTTTGAAGCCTCCCCTTCCGGGAGAGATTTAGAGGGGGCTGATCGGTAACTGTCCAATACAAAAAACTGGGCGCGGCCCTGGGCGGCGTCGCTCAGTAAATTGATCGCGCGGATAGCCTCATCGTAGCTTTCCACAACGTAATGGTTCATCAAGGGCTCCAGGTAATTTTCAATGGCAACGCGGTATTCTTCGCGGCAAAATAAAACATCGCTGAAGAGCGGGGCATTTTTGGCCCATCCGGTGGTTTTTTTGAGGAAGCGGATCGACTCGGGAAAACCTTCAAGATTATCGACCATGCTTTTGGTCAGGTTATACTCGTTCTGTTTAGCGTCCAGCTTTCGGCTTTCGCCGATAATTTTTTCCTGCACGCTGTTTAGCTCGCTTTCCGTCGCTGTTATCCGTTCCTGGAGCTTATCCTCAAATTCGGTTACCAGCTGCAGATCTCTTTGCGCGGTATCTACCCGCGCCTGCAAACCCATCACTGCCTCGTTAAAATGCGATAGCTCCGCTTCTTTATTCGAGGTATCTTCAATATTCCGCTGACCCTCCTGTTCAAGCGCCTGGCGCTGGATCTGCAGGATATCGAGATCCTTTTCGGTTTTATAAGCCTGGCTTTGAAGGCTTGTGTTCACGTTTGTCAACTCAGCCAGTTCGGTCCTTGCGGCCGATTGTTCCAATCGTAATTGGTCAACCGCCGCCTTTAAAGCGTCCAGCTGTGTTTGCAAAGTATTCAGTAGTTCGTCCTCCTGCGATTTTTCTTCTGCAAGCCTCTTTAAATTATAAAGCACATGGTTCAGCTGTGTTTTGTCACGGTCCAGTTCTTCGGTTAACCGGGATTCTTTATCCTGCTGGAATTTCAGCCGTTCATTTTTTATTCTTTTTTCGTTTTCGTACGCCCGTATCTTTCCGATAAAGTCGTTGGTGGCCTTTTGCTGAGCGGCAAGGTTCTTTTCGCTCGTCAGGCTGTCCAGTTTTTGCTGCTGCAAAAGCGCTTCGAGTGTATCGATTTGTGTTACAATCCCTGATTTTTCCTCCGAATGCCGTTGCTCCTGTTCCTCAATTTTACTGAGCGATTTGCTAAAGGATGCGATCCTGAACGAAGCAAGCGACACACTGAGCGATTTATACTGTTCTTTAAGGCGGTAATAACGTTCCGTTTTTTTTGCCTGGTTCTCCAGCATCTTCAGGTTTTTCTCTATCTCGAAAAGCAGGTCGTCCACACGTTCCAGGTCGGCCTCTGTATCTTTCAGCTTGTTGAACGTTTGTTTTTTGCGGAGCTTATATTTCGATATGCCCGACGCCTCTTCAAATAAATTACGTCGCGACCCTTCTTTATTATTAATGATCTCGTCGATCATCCGCAGCTCGATGATGGAATAGGAGTCGGCGCCGATACCGGTATCTAAAAAGAGGTCGGTAATATCCTTTAGCCGGCATTGCACATCGTTTAAACGGTACTCGCTTTCGCCGGTGCGGTACAGCCTGCGCGTTAAGGTAACGGTTGAGAAATCGGTCGGCAGGATGTTTTTGGTATTATCAAAGGTGAGCGACACCTCGGCCAGGTTGGATGCTTTGCGGCTTTTGGTCCCATTGAAGATCACGTTATCCATTTTTTCGGAACGCAGCATGCGCGTGCTTTGCTCACCCAAAACCCAGCGTATGGCATCCACCACGTTGGATTTGCCGCAGCCGTTGGGGCCAACGATAGCCGTCACGCCTTCGTTAAAATTGATGGTGATCTTGTCCCCAAAACTTTTAAACCCCTTGATTTCTAAGCGTGTAAGCTGCATTTATTGTGTACTGGTCGCAGAAATATTATAGCTTTCAAAGTAATCATAAAAATTCTTTTTTTTAAACTTTATTTACGAATTAGGTGAAGGGGAAAAGGCGAAAGGATAAAGGTGGTGTTATCATTTCAAAATCATAAAAAAACTGACAAACAAAAACAAGCCTTTGGCCTTTTACCTTTAGCCCCTGCCTGCCGGCAGGCAGGTTTTACCTTTTTAATATGAAAATAGCCATATTTGGAGCGACTGGCCGCATTGGCAGCCGCATTGTTACCGAAGCATTAAACCGTGGGCACGACGTTACCGCTGTTGTGCGCCATCCCGAAGATTATACACTCGAGCTGCCTCATTTACGTGTAGCCAAAGCGGATCTTTTCAGAACCCAGGAAGTAGAAACGGGGGCATTCGACCATGATGCCGTTGTATGTTCTTACAATTATACACGTGGGGCCGCGCCATCCACCATCACCGAAGTTGCGGTACCCCTGGTAAACGGCGTAAAACAGGCCCATGTAAAGCGGTTAATTATTGTTGGCGGAGCAGGCAGTCTGGAGGTAGCGCCGGGCGTGCAACTGGTGGATACACCGGACTTTCCGGCGGACTATAAACCCGCTGCCCTTGCAGCACGCGAAGCATTAAAATTATACCAACAGGAAAAGGAGTTGGAATGGACCTATGTCAGCCCCTCGGCTGAAATAGCGCCCGGCGAACGCACAGGGAAGTACCGTACCGGCACCAACCAGTTGTTAAAAGATGCCAATGGACAAAGCTTTATTTCCATGGAAGACCTCGCAGCCGCCATTGTCGACGAGATCGAAAACCCGCAGCACATCAGGCAGCAGATGACGGTGGGATACTAAAGGAGGTGAAAGGTAAAACCCGCCTGCCGGCAGGCAGGGGCGAAGGGTAAAAGGCAGTTCACCTTCACCTTTAGCCTTTTACCTTTATCCTTTCACCTTAAACAAATATTTCCCCCTTCAAATAAGTAACCGCCTTGCCGCTCATGAGCACGCGGTCGCCTTTGAGTTCGCACCAAAGCTCGCCTTTGCGGGGCGATAGCTGGTAAGCGTGCAGCTTTGTTTTCCCAAGTTTTTCGGCCCAGTAGGGTATCAGGTTGCAATGCGCCGAGCCTGTAACCGGGTCTTCGGGTATGCCTGCGCCAGGGGCAAAAAAGCGGGATACAAAGTCGACTTTTTCACCAGGGGCCGTGATGATCACACCAACGGTATCCATTTTTGATAACGCAAAAAAATCGGGCGAGATATCGCGGATATCCTGCTCAGTTTCATAAACCAGGAAATAATCTCTCGACCGAAGAATTTCCAACGGCTGTTTTTCGCTTAAAGCCTCCACCAGGCCGTTGGGCTGCTCGATAGGGATCGCCGGCCGGGATGGGAAATCCATCGTATACTTATCGCCTTCCTTTTTTACGGTCAGCGTGCCTGCTTTTACCGTTTCAAAATGGATAACGTCTTGCTTATAACCCAACTCGGTAAACAAAATATGCGCGGAAGCCAGCGTGGCATGCCCGCAAAGGTCGATCTCATATTCGGGCGTAAACCATCTTAATTTATATCCCGTTTCATTTTTTACGAAAAAAGCCGTTTCGGCAAGATTATTTTCGATGGCGATTTTTTGCATGGTTTCGTCGGGCAGCCACTCGTTCAGCGGGCAGATCGCGGCCGGGTTGCCGCCAAAAAGCTGGTCGGTAAAGGCATCGGCCTGGTATATGGAGATGGTCATAGAATTATTTGTTGGCATTATTTTGCAAAAGCATTACCTGTTAGCCTCACCTAAATCCCTGCCTGCGGCGGCAGGCTCTCCAAAGGAGAGGACTTTAACTTCGCGCTTTAAATTGCACTTATTTTAGTCCTCCATTTTGAAGGGAGGCATGTTGTGAGTAAGCACTAATTTATGCCGCTAAGATAATGGTAAGTAACTAATTCATCAATATGATTCACCGGTTTGATATAACCATCTTCAAGGATCATCGTTTGATGGCATACATCCAAAACATTATAATATTGATGATCGGTTATTATGATGCCTTTCTTTTGAGCGACTGCTTTGAGCAAGGGTTTGAAAAATTCGGCCTGCACAGGCGAGATATGCGTGAAAGGCTCATCCAGCAGAATGAAATCGGCTTTGTTGTATAAGACCAGCAATGTTTCTAAGATCCGGAGCTCACCGCCCGAAAGTTGGCCTGCCGTTTTATGGCAATGGTCTTTGAAAATCGGAAGCTCCGCAATTTCGTCCCAGTCTGATTTATCAACTAACATCCGGGCCAGGTTTTTGATCTTTATACCGTGCGGCAAATAATTGTGCTGCGGTAAATACGCTATCCGGTTATCGATATAGCCTTTATTAATAAATTCATTATTGATGCTTACATATTTGTAAGAGGGGGTAAGGGAACCGAAAATGATTTTCAATAACGACGATTTGCCTGAACCGTTTCTTCCCAGCAATCCCACAATTTGTCCCTGACTGCATTCAAGATATACCCCCTGCAATATTTTTCGGTCGTTGAACGATAGCTGTACGCTATCAACCTTTAGCGTGAGTGGCAGCATGTGTTATTAAAGTATAAAATGTAGCCAGGATCATATAGATCAGCATGTCGGCGGCGAAAGCGCTGATGAGTATTTTCCTGACCCTGTAGCCTGCGTTCCGAAAATAAAAGTAACTGTCGCGGGAGTAATAATAATGAAGAGCAGCTGCGCCAAGAAAGCCGATAATTTTTGCGAAAAAAAGATTCCCGGCATCGCCAAAACCGGCATCGTAAATAAAAATAACTGCCGCAAGGACGCTGAATGCTATGTTATATGATAACAGCAGCCCGTAAACCTGAAAAGTGAGAATAGCTATCCGCTTCAAATAATAATTGTGACACCTATCAAACAGATTAAAAGGCGGATTATTGCCTTCCGTGCAGGAGAGCCAGGAATCGAGAGTCAAGAGCCAAGAGCCAGGAATCAAGAAAAAAAAGCAATTTCAACTCAGCTCACTTCAATCCTGGCTCTTGCTTTCTGTAACTGCCTTAATAATATTTAGTTAGCATTAAACCTTCTTGTTTTTTTTAATCAGATTGTTTAAAAAAGCCTACCTTGTGTTTGCTAATTGTAAAACCTTTATTATCCAATTATCAACCAACCTTTAAAAAATCACAATGAAAAAATCAATTGTTTCTTTTGTATTCCTATTTATACTTTCCGTATCTCTTGCAAATATGGCTTTTGCGCAAAGTACAGTTACACCCAGCTCGGGAACTCCAATTGTTTTAGAGCACGACCCGGCAGGGATAGCCATTCGTCCTGTAAAAACCGATGGGAAGGGAAGTTTTTATTTTGCCAAATTAACCGCCGGGAGATACAAGCTCACAATACCGTACGGCCAGGTTACCAAAGCGTTAAGTGACGCCAATAAAAGCTATGCCGCAAAGCCGGGCAACTACGAAATTGACCTGATGCTGCAAGGGGTAGCGTCAGATGGCGGCATTTTCGACCGTTTTGGAAATATGGTTAAAGCCACTTCAAAAATAATAATCAACAAAGAAACCAGCGTTATCAGTATTGTTATACCAAAAGGCGGCGGATCGCTGAATGGGACACTATCACTCAATAAAGCTGCCATAAGTACCAGGTAAAACCCAATTATCAACCAACCTAAAAAAATCACAATGAAAAATTCGATTACCTCTTTTGTATTCCTATTTGTGCTTTCCCTATCCCTCAAAAATATAGCTTTTGCACAAAGTACAGTTACACCCGTCCAGGGAACTCCAATTGTTTTGGAGCACGACCCGGCAGGGATAGCCATTCGTCCTGTAAAAACCGATGGGAAGGGAAGTTTTTCTTTTGCCAAATTAACCGCCGGAAAATACAAGCTCACAATACCGTACGGCCAGGTTACAAAAGCGTTAAGCGACGTTAATAAAAGCTATGCAGCAAAACCGGGCAACTACGAAATTGACCTGGTGCTGCAAGGGGTAGCGTCAGATGGCAGCATTTTCGACCGTTGGGGAAATATGGTTAAAGCCACTACAAAAATAATAATCAACAAAGAAACCAGCGTTATCAGTACTGTTGTACCAAAAGGCGGCGGATCGCTGAATGGGACACTATCACTCAATAAAATCACAATGAATCCCAGGTAAAAGCCAATTCTCAACCAACCTTCCAGATAGCCAAATACAAGAGCCAGACTTCATTTGAAACCTGGCTCTTGTATCTTGATTCTATTTATCCTAAATAGGATTTCAATATCTTGCTTCTTGAAGTATGGCGGAGCCTTTGCAGCGCCTTATCTTTGATTTGGCGTACACGCTCGCGGGTCAGGTTGAATTTTTCGCCGATCTCTTCCAATGAAAGCGGGTGATTGGTGCCTAAGCCAAAGAATAGGACGATAATTTCGCGTTCGCGCTCGGTGAGGGTTGACAGGGAGCGTTTTATTTCTTCGGATAATGACTCGTTGATCAATATCGAGTCGGTATTGGGCTCCTGGTTTTCCAGTACGTCTAATAAGGTATTTTCCTCGCCTTGCACAAACGGCGCGTCCATGGATACATGCCGGCCCGAGTTGCTTAAAGTATCCGAAATCTTATCGACAGTGGTCTCGAGCATATCAGCCAGCTCCTCGGGCGACGGCTCGCGCTCGTATTCCTGCTCGAGCTTTGAAAATGCTTTGCTTATTTTGCTTAACGAACCCACCTGGTTCAATGGCAGGCGCACGATACGCGACTGCTCGGCAATTGCCTGCAATATGGATTGGCGGATCCACCAAACGGCGTAGGATATAAATTTAAAACCCTTGGTTTCGTCAAAGCGTTTTGCCGCCTTGATTAAGCCCAAATTACCTTCATTGATCAGGTCGCCTAAGGTAAGCCCCTGGTTTTGATATTGCTTCGCAACGGAAACTACGAAACGTAAATTTGTTTTTGTTAAGCGTTCTAACGCGGCCTGGTCACCTTCCCTGATCTTTTGTGCTAATATTACTTCTTCCTCGGCAGTTATCAAATCAACCTTACCAATTTCGTGAAGATATTTGTCTAAAGACTGCGACTCACGGTTGGTAATTGATTGGGTTATTTTGAGTTGTCTCATCTATTTTTTAACCTCAGTCCTGTTTTTTTTAGGTTAGAACGTGCAAAGGTATAAAATTGTTATTTAATTTTTACAGCAATATCTTTATTTACAAAAAGATTATACGATTGGTGAGCAGGCAGTTGTGAATGGTGAATTTGACCGTGTAGAGACGCAAAATTTTGCGTCTCCTCTTTCAGATGGTTTATCGTTTGAGACGCAAAATTTTGCGTCTCTACCGCAATTCATCCAACTTGAATGTATCTTTCACCCTTACCCCTTTTTCGGTTTGCTGCAACGTGCAGCATTCATTTACGGGGTCGTGCTCAAAATACAAAATATACTGGTTTTCTACCGCCTCGTTTAAAATGGTTTTCTTTTCGCCCAGGGTTTTTAGGGGAAACATATCATAGGCCATGATATAAGGTATAGGGATATGACCAACGGAAGGCAGCAGGTCGGCCATGTATAAAATTTGCTTGCCCTTATAATTGATCAATGGCAGCATCATCGCATCGGTATGCCCGTAAACAAACCGGATATGTATATCATCGGTAAAATGTACCCCGGCTTCGACCGGGATAAACTTCAACTGTCCGCTTTCCTGTATCGGCAATATGTTTTCTTTAAAAAACGACGCCTTTTCACGTTCGTTCGGGTGTACCGCCCAATCCCAGTGCTGCCGGTTGCTCCAATAAGTTGCGTTTTTAAAAGCGGGCAATAATTGTTCATCCTGGCGTATAACGGCGCCGCCTACGTGATCGAAGTGCAGATGGGTTAAAAACACGTCGGTAATATCGTCGCGATGAAAGCCCTTCGCAGCGAGTGAACTATCCATTGTGGCATCGCCATGCAAATAATAATGGCTGAAAAACTTTTCGTCCTGTTTGTTACCGATACCGGTGTCGACCAATATCAGCCTGTTTCCGTCTTCGATCAGCAGGCAGCGCATGGCCCACGTGCATAGGTTATTTTCGTCGGCAGGATTGGTTTTGTTCCAGATGGATTTCGGCACCACGCCAAACATGGCGCCCCCGTCGAGTTTGAAAAAGCCGGTGTTAATGGTATGTAATTTCATTTTAGTCGATAGTCGATGGACCATGGTCCATAGTTTGGTTATTTATTTTTCGAAATCCTATGGACTATTGACCATGGACTACGATACCGTATTCGTTAAACAATTGTTCCGCCTCGTGCAAAAGCGTTGCTTCTTCATCTCTCATCGCATAAACGGTTCCAATTTGTTTATCAAGGCATAAAGTTAGCATTTCGTGAACATAAGAAGCCGAAGCCGGGTTGGGCAAACGGATCATTTTCATAAATTCCGGCAGATCGTGATGATCGCCTAAAATAACCGGTGCAGGCGCCAATTTATTTTTGAGGCGTTGGGCCTCGGCCGAAATCGCCGCAGTTATAAGGATGTTCATAACAAGCGCTTAATTAATGGACGATCAAACCATCCTTCATCGAAACCGTGCGATCGGAAAGGTCGGCCAGGGCCTGGTTATGTGTAACGATCACAAACGTTTGACCGAACTCGTCGCGAAGCTTAAAAAAAAGTTCGTGCAATTCCAGCGAATTTGCCGAATCCAGGTTGCCCGACGGCTCATCCGCAAAAATTAACGACGGCCCGTTGATCAGGGCCCGGGCCACAGCCACGCGTTGCTGCTCGCCTCCCGAAAGCTCATTGGGTTTATGACTTAGCCGATCGCCAAGCCCCAACAGCTGAAGCAGTTCCGTTGCCTTTTTTTCGGCCTCCCTGCGCGGTTTGCCAAGAATAAACGCCGGGATACAAACATTTTCAACCGCATTAAACTCGCCCAGCAAATGATGGAACTGGAATATAAAACCGATCTTCTGGTTACGGAACGCGCTTAAATGTTTGTTATCCAGTCGGCTTACTTCGATGTTATCGATATAAAGCTTGCCATTGTCTGGGCGGTCCAAAGTGCCCAAAATGTTCAATAACGTGCTCTTCCCGGCGCCCGATGCACCCACGATAGTCACAATTTCGCCCTTTTTTACTTCCAGGTCTACACCTTTTAATATTTCCAGCTGTCCGTATGCTTTGTGTATATTTTGAGCTTTGAGCATGGGCGAAGTTAGAGATTAGTGATTGGAGATTAGAGACTAGGCGGTTATTTTTTGCTAAACTATGATTTTCATAATTAAATACCAGATTAAGTAGGAGTTTAACTATGGTTTCAATATGGTCTGGTGCTTATCCCCGTAATCGGTAAAATAACTAACCTCTAATCTCCAATCGCTAACCTCTATTTCCAAACTAAATAGTAGCTTTACGGCAAATTTTACAGGTACATGAACATTCACGAATACCAGGGCAAAGCGATACTGAAAAGCTTTGGCGTAAGGGTGCAGGAAGGAATCGTAGCCGAAACCGTTGAACAGGCCGCCGATGCTGCGAAAAAGATGAAGGAAGACTATGGCTCAGACTGGGTGGTAATAAAAGCGCAAATACACGCGGGTGGGCGGGGCAAAGGCGGCGGCGTTAAATTAGCCAAAAACCTGGATGAGGTTAAAGAAAAAGCAGGTAATATTTTAGGAATGCAGCTGGTTACCCCGCAAACCGGGCCTGGGGGCAAGTTAGTAAGCAAGGTGCTTGTTGCACAGGATGTTTATTACCCCGGCGAAACTCCGACTAAGGAATTTTATATCAGCGTATTGCTGGACCGGGCGAAGGGCCGCAATATCATCATGTACTCAACCGAGGGCGGGATGGACATCGAAGAAGTTGCGCATTCAACACCCGAAAAAATACACAAAGAAGAAATTGATCCGAAAGTGGGGCTGCAGAGTTTCCAGGCGCGTAAAATCGCCTTTAACCTGGGGTTATCAGGCGATGCGTTTAAGGATATGGTGAAATTTATCACCGCGCTTTATAAAGCATATGACGCCACCGACTCGTCGCAGTTCGAGATCAACCCGGTTTTAAAAACATCGGATAATAAAATATTAGCGGTCGACGCCAAGGTAAACCTGGACGATAATGCTTTGTTCCGTCACCCCGATTTTGCCGCTTTGCGCGATACGAATGAAGAGGACCCCATGGAGGTTGAAGCGAGCAAGTCAAACCTGAACTATGTAAAGCTGGATGGCAATGTAGGCTGTATGGTGAACGGCGCTGGCTTAGCCATGGCAACCATGGATATTATAAAACTTGCCGGCGGCGAGCCAGCAAACTTTTTGGATGTTGGCGGCACGGCGAATGCCGAAACGGTGAAAGCGGCGTTCAATATCATTTTAAAAGACCCGCATGTAAAGGCCATACTGATCAATATTTTTGGCGGTATCGTGCGCTGCGACCGCGTGGCACAGGGTGTTATCGATGCTTATAACGAGATAGGCAATATCCCGGTTCCGATCATCGTTCGGTTACAGGGAACAAACGCCAAAGAAGCCAAGCAGTTGATCGATAATTCGGGATTAAAAGTTTATTCGGCTATATTGCTGAAGGAAGCTGCAGAGAGGGTAAAGGAGGTGCTGGCGCTGTAGCTTGTTTATTGGTTCACTTGTTCATTAGTTCATTGGTAGGCTTCGTTATATAAAGTTGCGATCTTGAACTATTCACCAATGAACCATTGAACTATTGAACTAATGAACCAGGAATGTATATTATAAAAGTAAAAGGCGTTGCCAAAATACCCGATTATGTACAGCTGCGGGACGATAAGTTTACCCTGCTGGCTTATTTCAGGGTCGACAGGCCGGAAAAGTCGCTGGATAAGGCAGGGCTTCATGATAAAACGGATTATATAATGAATATCATTAAAGACCTGCCTTTTGGCCAGATCTTAAAATTAGAGCTATAAATATGATCGGGAATTCCATTATAAAACTGCAGAAGGTTGATATTTTTCAGCAATCGCACCTGGTATTGTCGGATGTGAACCTCGAAATTGAAAAAGGCGATTTTGTTTGGTGCATCGGCCAAACCGGTTCGGGTAAAAGCAGCCTGCTCAAAGTTATTTACGGCGACTTGAGTATTACGACCGGCAGCGGCCATGCCTGTGGGTACGATCTTAACCATATTAAAACGTCGGATATTCCATTTTTGCGCCGTAAACTGGGTATTGTTTTCCAGGATTTTCAATTGCTTACCGACCGTTCGGTTGAGCAGAACCTGCAGTTTGTGATGAAGGCTACAGGCTGGACCGACAAAAACCTGATCGCTGAAAGGATACTTGACGTACTGGAAAAAGTAGGGGTGCGTTCCAAGCTGAAAAAAATGCCGCACGAGCTTTCGGGCGGCGAGCAGCAGCGTGTGGTAATAGCCCGCGCATTGCTTAATGATCCTGAAATTATACTTGCCGACGAGCCTACCGGTAATCTCGATCCGGATACATCCGAAGAAATTGTTTTGCTGCTAAAGCAGATCAGCCAATCGGGTACGGCGGTGCTTATCGCCACCCACGATTATCATATTATCCGCACCTTTCCATCGCGTATTATCAAATGCGAAAACGGGAAGGTGTTGGTTGACGTGAAGATGGCTTAAGACAGTTTGCAGTTGTCGGTTTGCAGTCATAGACGCAATAACTGCCAACTGCGCACAGCTAACTGCAAACAAATCAGGTTATTTAAATAATCACTGACACGTTGTCGTAAAACCGCAAATGGCAAGATACTTGATTGGCACTATAGGCTTATGAATTTTAATGATATGCTGAAGAAAAAAAAGAAAGAGGATTCAGATAACCCTGAAATAAACGAAACAATAACTGGCAATGCCCGGGCGGAAGGCCAGGCACAAACGCAGCACGATGCAGAAGCGTTGGAAGCGCCCACTGCCGAAGATAAGCTGAAAGAGGAAATATCATTGGCGAACGATAAATATTTGCGTTTATATGCCGAATTTGATAACTTCCGGAGGCGTACTATTAAAGAACGCGAGGAAGCGCGAAAGATGGAGGGCAAAGACGTAATTGTCGCTTTGCTGCCCGTTTTGGACGACTTTGACCGCGCATTGCGGTCGATGGAAAACGCGACTGACGTAGAGCCGGTTAAAGAAGGCGTTCAATTGATACAAAATAAACTGAAAAACGTGCTGGCGCAAAAAGGGTTGAAAGAAATGGAGTCAATAGGCGCCGCGTTTGACCCGGAATTGCATGAAGCCATTACCAATATACCCGCGCCCGACGAAGCATGGAAAGGTAAAGTGATGGACGAAATGGAGAAGGGTTATTTCCTGAACGACAAGGTGGCAAGGTTTGCTAAGGTGATCGTAGGAGCGTAGATAATTATTGAATTAATGATTTAGTGAATTGGTGATTGGCTGTCTGTAATCAGAAACCAAACTCAATAAATCAATAATTCAATAGATCAATAATTATAGATACATGGCTAAAAGAGATTACTACGACGTATTGGGCGTAGCAAAAGGTGCCGATGCTGACGAGATCAAGAAGGCTTACCGCAAAATGGCGATCAAGTACCATCCTGACAAAAATCAGGGTGATAAGGCCGCGGAGGACAAGTTTAAGGAAGCTGCCGAAGCGTACGAAGTATTGAGCAGTCCCGACAAGCGGCAGCGGTACGACCAGTTTGGCCATGCGGCCAATGCCCACTCGGCCAATGGCGGCGGCTTTGGCGGCGGCGGCATGAATATGGAAGATATTTTCAGCCAGTTTGGGGATATTTTTGGCGGGGGCAGCCCGTTCGAAGGTTTTTTTGGCGGCGGCGGGCGGCAGGGGAGCTCAGGCGGGCGCCGTGTTAAGGGAAGCAACCTGCGGATTAAAGTGCGGTTAACACTCGAAGAGATAGCGAACGGTACAGAGAAAAAAATAAAGGTAAACAAGCAGATCATTTGCAGCACCTGCGATGGTACAGGGGCAAAGGATAAATCGTCGGTTCAAACCTGCAAAACCTGCGGCGGCTCGGGCGCGGTGCGCAGGGTAACCAATACTATTTTGGGCCAGATGCAAACCACCAGCACCTGCCCCACCTGTAACGGGGAAGGTACTACCTTGCTTTCAAAATGTACCGTATGTCATGGTGATGGTGTTGTTCGCGGCGAGGAAACCATCAGCATTAACATTCCGGCAGGCGTAAGTGAAGGCATGCAGCTAAGCATGGGCGGCAAGGGCAACGCGGCGCCGCGCGGCGGCGTTCCGGGCGACCTGATCATCCTGATCGAAGAGATCCCCCATGAAACCTTAAAGCGCGACGGCAACAACGTGATCTACGACCTGCATGTCAATTTCGTAGACGCTGCTTTAGGTACCAGCGTTGAAGTGCCCACCATCGACGGCAAGGTAAAAATAAAGCTCGACCCGGGCACCCAGGGCGGTAGAATACTGCGTTTGAAGGCTAAAGGAGTACCGGAAGTAAATTCCTATCACCGCGGCGATCAGTTGGTGCACATTAACATCTGGACGCCCAAAGCGTTAAGCCGCGAGGAACGCGAGCTGCTTGAAAAACTACAGGATTCGCCCAATTTTAAACCAAGTCCCGGTAAAAACGAGAAAAGCTTTTTTGAGCGGATGAAGGAATATTTTGAGTAAGAAGGTGAAAGCTGAAAGGTAAAAGGCAAAAGGTAAAGGGTGAAGCGAAAAGGCGAAAAATTAAAAGGAAGGCCCGGATCAGATTTCGAATTTCTATTATATACACTATTATTCTAACGCACCAATCGGGTATCAGTGACTAAGGTGCCGGTGAATTTAAGACTAATCGCTTTGATTCTGTTTCCCAAAGACTGGCAATTGATCGGTGTCAAGGTCAACTTAGGTGATATAATATGTTTAATATTGATGAAATTTGGGTTGACATGGAATGTCCGGCTTGTAATTATCCGGATATTGTTTTGATGCGCGAGATCCGGTTGGAAAGCCTGGTCTGGTGTCACAACTGTAAAAATCAAATTCAGTTAAGGGACGCCAGTGCATCGGTCGAGGCCGGAAAAAAACAGATTGACGCGGCCATAAATAAACTCAACACAATTTTAAAGAAATTCAACTCCTAATGTACCTTACTCACAATTTACGTTCAAACCTTCAGGAATGGAAGAACCGCTTGTCCCGGGCGTCATTCGGACAGTTCGGATCGCAAATGAAATATTTTTTGGCCAAGATCGAGCAAGAAAAACTTTTGGCCGGAATGTTAATAGAACTGACTAAAAAATATCATTATAGTGATGAGATGCTGGGCGAAATAGAACAAAGCCTGCTGCAAGGTGATGACCTGAGTTTTGAGAGCGATGCACAACACGCGGCATTTGGTTATCAGTTCCTTAAGTACCTCATTAAAGAGAATGGTTATGAAAGTTTAAATTTGCTGATTTTATTTCAAGGTAATGGTAACGAGAGACAAAGTGATATTATTGAACAACTGGTCAGTCCGTTCGTATATTACTTGCATGATCGCCTGGATAATACCAATTCCACCATTTATTTATTGGAAAAATATAAAATGCGCACAGAATGGTTCATGAAGAAAAAATTGAGTGATCAATACTATGCTACGAAGTCGAATTATGAACAGATATTTGAAGATGATTTGCGGCTTTACTTGTTTGATCAGGGCATCGACTATCCATTCTCTACGCCAAAATCAACTTCCGGCCGTACAGATATCGTTGGTGAGATCCATACTGATAACCCGATCGTAATTGAAGTCAAAATCATTGATAAAGCTAAGAATTATGGAAAAAATCGCATCAAAGATGGTTTCGCCCAAATTGTAAAATATACTGGGGACTATAACAAAGACTTCGGTTATTTAGCGATCTTCAACATGGATCCCGCGGAGCTCAGTTTTGAATTTGCTGATACCAACCATCGCTTCCCCCCGGTATTGAGCTACAATAATAAACATTTTTATTTTATTGTGATCAATTGCCTGGAGACGGATTCTGCCAGCAAGATCGGCAAGATCGATACAGTAAAGATCACCGAGACCGATCTCATTTAACAATTTTGAGATTTTGGGGTTTCTGAGTGAGAAATTTGTTTGGCGCTTTCGCCTTTAACCTTTTATCTCCATTTGGCTGGTGCATGATCAGCAAATTGATCAGATCCTCCACCTTTTTATAATTCGCCTTTTCAACCAAATAACCCTGGCCGGTTCCGTTATCATCCCAGGTGTTTTTGCCATCGTCGGCAACTATCATCCGTCCCTGGTGTAAAGTGTACCACTTATGATATCCCTTAATAGCTACCAATACGGCTGTTTCGTCCCAGCTTTTGCGGCCGGCGGAATCTTCCTTCGCCATAGGGATGGCAATGCGGAAAACATCCTTTACAGGGTCGTTCGTTATAGCATCGTTATGAATCAGCGGCAAGCCTGCCTTGATCTTTTCGCCGATCTCAAACCCGCTTAAAATGACAGGCGTGGGCCAGTTTGCATAAACATTTTGCGAAGCCTTTGTGTCCTTCATCACATTAAACTCGTAACCCGATGGGAATTTGCCGCCCATGCAAACCAATCGTTTTACTTTTCTTTTCACCAATTCCGTCCCCGAAAGGAAGGAATAATCATCGGCCTTTGTATTCAATAAATTAGACAGGTTGGTTAAAAATCCTACGGTTACAATGGTTACGCTATGGTCCGGCTGCGCGGCCAGTATTTTCCGGTAAAGTTTTACCGCGTCCCAGGCTTCGGCATTCGTTTTTATTTTATGCGGATATCTGGCAAGCAAGGTATCGGTCCAGTGCTGCCAGTCGCGCAGTTGTAAAGCCTCTCCTTTTGGAACACCGACAGGGATACCGGGGCGGTTAAAATACGTATTGAAAATATTCAGTACACCGGCCACACCTTCGTATTTGGTGCTGGCCATGGTAGCCAGGATCTTCGCTTCGCCTTTATCGGCCAGGGTGTGTAAAATGGTTATGGCGCCCACATCGTCGTAGTCGGGGCCCATATCGCTGTCGAAAATGATGGGAACGGGCTTATGATTTTGTTGGGCAATGACACTTGTCGTTAAGCAAACGAAAAATATGAATAAGAGATTCTTGAATGACATTCTTGTCCTATGATTACAGAGTGCCGGTTCGAATAAATAAAATTTCATTCATGGATATTAATAAATAACGCTAAGATATTAACTTTATAAAGTTAAGTTCAATATATCAAACCTAACTGTTATAATATGGCTAAACCTTTTCTTTTTTTCGTTCTGATATTTGTCCCATTTTTCTCTAACGCACAGGAACTTGGCCATGACGTATCGGTAATTAAAGTTGTGTTAAATCCTGCCTCGGCCGATCAAATTACCAAAAGGCTTAAGCAAGATGCCTTAACCTATTTGAAATATGCCCCTATACCCAGGATAGCAGAAATGGATTTCGCTTTTGGCGCAAACAGGGATGAATATGAAAAATTAAATGGCAACGGTATTTTATATATCACCTCGCTGAATCAGGACACCACTGAGTACCCGATAAAAAAAGTGTATTTAAAAACAAATACATCAACAATTGAGCTTGAAAAAATAGGAGAAATTAATGTCGGCATCGACGACAAAGACATACGAACCACTTTTGGAAAAAACAGAGTTGACTATTACTATCTCCTTCCGTATTCATTTACTCAAACGCAGTGCAAATTATTAATTGACTGGAATAATAATCGAAAGGAATTTTTGCTTGCCAGCTTCCCAAATGATAACAAGCTTGATTATCTAAGTGGCAACGCTTCTTCAATGCAAAAAAAGGAAATCGATATGCATTTTCTAGAGGTATTTCTGCAACGTGAATTTAACATAACCATAAAATAGATAGTGTAACATATGAGCAGTTTTTTTATCTTACACCTTAAACATAAACCTCTTATCCAATGCTAAGCATCCGCAATATTGTAAAGCAATACGCCGGGCACACGGCTTTAAACGATGTAAGTCTGGAAGTTGAACGCGGGCAGATATTCGGGCTATTGGGCCCCAATGGCGCCGGCAAAACTTCGCTTATCCGCATCATCAACCAAATCACCGCACCCGACTCGGGCGAAATTTATTTTAATGGCGAAAAGCTCAACCAGTCGCACATCGGGCGCATCGGCTATCTGCCCGAGGAGCGCGGCCTTTATAAAAAAATGGAGATCGGCGAGCAGATGATCTACCTGGCCAGGCTAAAAGGGCTGAGTCGCGACGAGGCGACCAGGCGGCTCAAAATATGGTTCGAAAAACTGGGTATGCAAACCTGGTGGAAGATGAAGATAGAAGAACTGTCGAAGGGTATGCAGCAAAAAGCCCAGTTTGTAGCCACTGTGTTGCACGAGCCCGACCTGATTATTTTAGATGAGCCCTTTAGCGGGTTCGACCCGGTGAATGCCGAAGTGATAAAAGACGAGGTACTGGAACTTAACCGCAAAGGCGCCACCATCCTGTTTTCGACGCACCGCATGGAATCGGTGGAAGAGCTGTGCGATTCGATCGCGCTGCTCGACCGGTCGGAAAAAATCCTGGACGGCCGGATAAAAGACATTAAAAACTCCTATCGCAATGATGTTTACCTGGTGGAATATAACGGTAAAAAGATCGATGATGACGCCTCGCAGCCATTTCAACTGATAGACGAGATCGCCGATGATGACGATTGCTACCGGGTCCGCGTGAAATTGAAGCCGGGCTCCACCTCCAATGACGTATTGCAATACCTGATCCCCAAAGTGCATGTCAACATGCTACAGGAGGTGATACCGAGCATGAATGAAATTTTTATTGAAAAGGTTAATAAAATAGCTTAAGCCATGAACAAGATTTTACTCATAATACAGCGCGAATACATTACCAGGGTGCGCAAAAAAGCCTTCGTTATCATGACATTGCTGGTGCCCGCCCTTTTCGCGGCTATGTACGCGGTGATCGCCATGGTTGCCGGCAACAAAGATGAAACCATGCACGTGATCAACGTTATCGACACCAACCAGGTTTTTAAAGGCAAGCTCCAGGACCAGAAATTTATTAAATATCAATATCCCGCGGTATCGCTACAGGCGGCAAAAGTAAACCTGAAAAGCCAGAACGACCTGGTGCTTTATATCCCGGCCAATGCAGGCGACACGGTGAAGCTTTTTTCAAAAAAGAAAACAACACTGAGCCTTGGCGATAATATTCAGCGCGAATTGAATGATATAGCGACCGGCGCAAAATTGGTAAAGGCGGGCATTGATACGGCCAGCCTGCATAAAATAAAAAGCAACATCGTTGTCAAATCGAGCGAGATAACCGATGCGGGTGAAAAAAGTACGAGCATGGGCGCCAGCTATGCATTAAGCTTTGCCGGCGCGATACTGATATACATGTCGCTATTTATTTACGGAGCACAGGTTATGCGCGGCGTGATCGAGGAGAAAACAAGCCGTATCATCGAAGTGATCGTATCATCGGTAAAACCGTTCCAGCTGATGCTGGGCAAAATAGTGGGTGTTGGTTTGGTTGGATTGACGCAATTTACGTTATGGATAGGGCTGTCGGCGGGGATAAGCTATCTGGTGGGGCATAACTCAACGAACAGCCCGGTTTATTCATTTGTGCACAATTTAGGCTCGAATGCGGGCTATGAGCTGGGGTGTTTCCTGTTTTACTGGATCACCGGGTTCTTGTTATACAGCGCGCTTTTTGCCGGTGTTGGCTCGGCGGTCGACAGCGAGACCGAAACCCAGCAGTTTATGTTCCCTATCACATTGCCTTTGCTATTCACTTATATCCTGTCGGTGTCGTACCTGTTCATGGTGCCTGATAGTCCGCTGGCCGTATGGTTATCTATCATCCCGCTTACCGCTCCGGTGGCCATGATGGTGCGGATACCGTTTAACGTGCCCGGCTGGCAGTTGGGTTTATCGATGGTGTTAATGATCGTTGGGTTTTTATTTACAACCTACGTGGCAGCGCGTATTTATCGGGTAGGTATTTTGATGTATGGCAAAAAAGCCAGCTATAAGGAGCTGGCGAAATGGTTTTTTTATAAAGAGTAGGGTTGTGAGATGTGAGATGTGAGATGTGAGATGTGAGATGTGAGATGTGAGGAATTTGGGTGTTCAAATTACTGATTAAATTTACCTAATGAACCAGCGTGTGGCGGTTATCGATCTCGGAACCAATACTTTTCACTTATTGATCGCGGAGGGCACGGCCGAAGATTACCGTGAGCTGGTGCACGAGCAGGTGCCCGTTAAGCTGGGTGAGGGCGGTATAAACGACGGGATCATCCAGGCTGCTGCATTTGAGCGTGGTTTGCAAACGATGGAGCAGTTTCGCCGTTTGATCGATCAGCATGGCGTCACAACTGTTAAGGCCATCGGGACTTCAGCGCTGAGGAGCGCCGCAAACGGCAAAGCGTTTATGGATGCGGTGAAAGCCAAAACTGGTCTGACGATCGAGACCATCGACGGCGATGCGGAGGCGGAATATATTTATAAGGGGATAAAAGTCGCCGGCTGCCTATCAGAAAGTGACAGCCTGGTGGTGGATATCGGCGGGGGGAGTATAGAATTTATCATCTGCAACCAGGACCGGATCCGGTGGAAGCGAAGCTTCGAGGCCGGCGCGGCGCGGCTGATGGACCGCTTTCACCACCGCGATCCCATCGCGCCTGAATCCATTACTGCGTTAACCCTTTATCTTGAAGACACGCTGGCGCCGCTGTTTGCCGCCGCTGCGAATTATAAAATTGAAAAACTGGTTGGGTCCTCGGGTGTGTTTGAGACGTATGCTGCGTTGATCGAATCCGATAAAGGGAAATCCTTCGATCTTAAAAAAACAAAAAACTATGTCCTCGATAAAGACGAGCTGTTAGCAGCTATCGAAAAGCTGGTACTCTCCACCCACCAGGAGCGCCTCGGTAATGAACTGATCATACCCGTAAGGGTGGATATGATCGTAACGGCGTCGATACTGACGAGGTTTGTGATGGAAAAGCTTGGAATTAACGAGAGCATGACGACTAACTCGCTGAAAGAAGGGGTGTTGGCGGAGATGATGGCGTGAGCTTAATTTAATATGGGGTACGAGAATACCGCCGGTTGCTCGCGCTGCATTGCGCCAGAAAGGCAAGTACGATCCAAAAGTTAAAAAAATCGTAATTTAGCATTATGTCAGAACAAGAAATAGATTGCCCACACGAAAATCTGCAAGTAATAAAAAAGGGATTTAGCGGTGAACGAGCGGTTCTTTGTTTTTTAGGAATTTTAATAATCTCGGGAGTAGCGATAGGAATAATAATAAATGAACAATCTAAGAACATTGCCAAGTCGCCGGATTTATCCAACCTTTCCAGTACTGCTTTCGATTACTTTCGTGAAAATGTTCTGTTAATCGGTTTAGCGATTATTGCATCCCTTTTAGGACTTTTTGCAGGTACAATAGGAATGAATAAACTATCATCTGTTTGCACCAAATGTGGCCAAATCAAATCTTTGAATCAAAGGTTATGATAAACAATGATGTATGTTCAGTATTTTGTTTAGTCCCAACCTTGGCGCAAATGCCGGCAAATGCTCAAGCGCTATGTCCTCGTGCCTATCGGGTAACGGGTAATAAGTAAATGAAAATCAATGTCCTGTGGGATGCCGAAATAAATTCGGCATGACATACTCTGCAGTTTCGAAAATATTATTTTCATCCTTCGTATATTGCCGCTTTATAATTTATCACGATGAAATTGAAGTTTATTCCCCTATACCTGCTGCTTTTTTTAGTCGTTTCAGCCCAGGCACAACGCCGCCGCAGGGCTGCTATTAATGATACGGCTACATCCAATTACCAGCCTTCCGAATTGTTTTCGCCGTTGTTTTATTCCGAAAAAGGGAACGAGGTTCATGCGCCGAACGGCGAGCCCGGACCTAAGTACTGGCAAAACAAGGTGTTTTACAACCTGGATGCGAAGATCGACACGATAACCAAAACGCTGACCTGCACCGAAAAGATCACATATATTAACAACAGCCCGGATGAGTTGAAATATTTATGGCTGCAGTTGGACCAGAATACGTATAAAAAAACGGCCCGATCCAATTTCGTCACCGGTTTTGCTCCCGGCCCGGATCAGCATACCGAGGGCTACCAGATCGAGTCGGTCGCCATTAATCGCGGCGATGTTATCGAAAAAGTTGATTTTATCGTCAGCGATACGCGTATGCAGATACGTCTTCGCAAACCGATTATGCCCAATAAAGGCAGCATCGATCTTATTATTCATTATAAATACACTATTCCCGGCAATTTTGGCGGTCGCACGGATTACGTGGACACTAAAAACGGGAAGATCTACGAGATAGCGCAATGGTTCCCGCGCATGTGCGTGTATGATGACACCCGGGGCTGGGATACGCTTCCGTTTTTAGGGGCGGGCGAGTTTTACCTTGAATATGGCGACATCGATTATAAAGTGACCGTACCGGCGGATATGATCGTGGCCGGATCGGGCGAACTTTTAAACCCAAAAGAAGTGCTTACCGCCCAACAAATAGCACGGCTGAATGCAGCGCGCAGCAGCGACCAAACTGTGATGATCAGGAGCGCGGCGGAAGTGAATAGCCCGGGATCGCGGCCCGCCCATAACGGTAATCTTACCTGGCATTTTAAAATGGTGAACACCCGCGATGTGGCGTTCGGGGCTTCAAAGGCGTACATTTGGGATGCGGCAAGGGTTAATTTGCCGGGCGGGAAGAAGTCGCTGGCCATGTCTGTTTACCCGGTTGAAAGCGCCGGAAATGACGCCTGGGGCAGGGCGACGGAATACCTGAAAAAGTCCATCGAATATTTTTCGGAAAAATGGTTTGTTTATCCATATCCCGTGGCCATTAACGAGGCTGGCATAGCCGGCGGAATGGAGTATCCCGGGATCGTATTTGACGGCATTACCGATAAGGGCAAGGAACTGTACTGGGTAACCGCGCACGAGATTGGCCACAACTGGTTTCCGATGATTGTGGGCAGCGATGAGCGCCGCTTTGGCTGGATGGACGAAGGTTTTAATACGTTTATCGATGTATACGCATCGGATGCGTTTAACCACGGCGAATATGCGCCAAAGCGGGACGGCGAGTATGCCCCCGGCGGCGGCAACCCCGCGGATGAGATCGTCCCTATTATTGCCGACCCGAACGCACCTATAATTATGACTGCGGCCGATGCGGTTCCCGAAAAATACCGGCACCCCATCGTATATTTTAAACCGGCGTTCGGCCTGGTCTTATTGCGTGAACAGATACTGGGCAAGGACAGGTTTGATTACGCTTTTCGCAATTATATCCACGCGTGGGCATATAAACACCCGCAGCCGGGTGATTTTTTCAGGTCGATGGATAATGGCGGGGGCGAGGACCTGTCGTGGTTCTGGAAAGGCTGGTTTTACAATAATTACCAGCTCGACTTAGCGCTGACCGATGCGCGGTATGTAAATAACGACCCCAAAAAAGGTATCCGGGTAACGGTGACCAACAAGGAGCAAATGGCCATGCCTTTCATGGTGGAAGTTTTATTGAAGAACGGCACCAAACAACGCATTTACCTGCCGGTGGAGACATGGCTGCAAAATAAGTCGGCCACTTTTACCGTGCCGACGACTTCCGAGGCTGAAAGCGTGACGGTTGACCCGGATAACGCTTTGCCGGATATGAACCGGAAAAATAATGTAATGAAGGTGAAGTAGCATAAAAGACTTACGAAGTTTCAAAAACTTCGTAAGTCTTAGTGTATCGCGAAAATAATTTAACTTTTATGGTGTTCGCCCCGTTCCGAACGTGACTTGTCCTAAAAGAGGTTGACGGTTTTTTTAATAAAGATAATACATTGTTGTTGTTTGTTTGTCGTGTCTGAATGTGGGAAACTCCTTCAGTTTTCCATAT
>Ga0134125_10000201_pt1 | contig 89400 bp, 77 predicted proteins | sample KB31751_FD_96464 | JGI IMG/M metagenome (GOLD analysis project Ga0134125, IMG submission 96464) | Terrestrial soil microbial communities with excess Nitrogen fertilizer from Kellogg Biological Station, Michigan, USA - KB3-175-1 | ecosystem: Environmental > Terrestrial > Soil > Unclassified ... | reverse complement strand
CCCGAATATAACGGATAATATAAAGAAAGGTATTTTTTCTGTTATCATTGCGACAGAGAATTTTCTTTTAAACAAGTAATCTATCAATAAAAAACACAGAGGCAATGTTACTGCCTGCCCCTTAGAGAATAATGACACCACATACAATACAAAAGCATACGCCAAATATTTTAGTTGCTTTCCGTTTTGCATATAAAGCACATAGCAAATAAGTGCAGATAAAAAGAAGAAGCTATACAATACATCCTTCAGTTCCGAGGCCCAAGCTACCGATTCCACATGCATAGGATGAACGCCAAAAAGCAAGGCTGTAACAAGGGGTATCATAACATTCTTTTTACTTAACAAATAATATATAAAGAAAAAAACGAGGGAAGTGTTAGCCAAATGCAGCAATAGACTGATGGCGTGGTATCCCATCATATCGACGCCGAAAAATTTATGTTGAAGAGTTAAAAAGAGGATTGTAAGCGGGTGGTAATTGGCCACATAATAGCCTTGCGATGAAAATATTACTTTAAGAGGCGCATTCATTAACGGATTATGTAAAATATACTCTGGGTCGTCCCATAGTACATGACCATTACCGAATGTTGGCAGAAATGCAATAAATGTTACTACTATAATCGCTATTAGCGCCCTCCTAACACTTATACCCTTTTTAGCTATTTCCTTTGTTGCCATATGTCAAAAATAGTTATTTTCCATTCTGCTCTAAAATCCTTACTTTTGTTTTCCACGATTTAACCTATTCTTATGCCTGCTATAATAGCTCCCTCCATTTTATCTGCCGATTTTAGCAACCTGAAATCGGCCATTGATATGATTAATGAAAGTGAAGCAGATTGGTTTCATGTTGATGTGATGGATGGCGTATTTGTACCCAATATTTCGTTCGGCTTCCCGGTTATGAAGGCCTTGCAACAATATGCTACCAAGATGCTCGATGTACACTTAATGATTATTGAGCCTGATAAATATATTGATGAATTTAAAAAGGCAGGCGCAGGTTCACTTTCTGTGCATTATGAAGCATGCCGCCATTTGCATCGTACCATACAGGCTATAAAACATGCGGGGATGAAAGCGAGTGTGGCCATCAATCCACATACCCCTATAAGCGCCTTAACCGATATCATAAATGATGTGGATATTGTGTTGGTTATGTCAGTTAATCCGGGATTTGGTGGGCAAAAATTCATTCAGCATACCTTTGATAAGGTATTGCGCCTAAAACAATTAATTATTGACAGCAGTTCAAAAGCTAAGATTGAAATAGACGGCGGTGTGGATCTTGACAATGCACTTCCACTAATCCGTGCCGGAGCTGATATATTAGTGGCGGGTAATACTGTATTCTCTTCCCCTAACCCACGTGAGGCTATAAAGTTTTTAAAAGACCCGCTATAAAGTCAATAACCATTAGCCTAAAAGATATACCTCAAATTAAACTACTATGTCATTAGAAGAAAAAATAACCGGCGAAATAAAGGCAGCCATGCTATCGAAGAATACAAAGAGGCTTGAAGCATTACGTGCCATTAAAGCAGAAATATTGCTGCTTAATTCATCTGAAAAAGGCACCAGCGAGGAGCTTGAGACCAAAGCCATGCAAAAAATGGTAAAACAACGTAAAGAATCTGCTGAGATATACATTTCTCAAAACCGCCCTGAATTAGCAGAAACGGAACTTTTCCAGGCCAGCGTAATTGAAAGCTTTTTACCAACACAAATGAGTGCAGATGAATTACAGACTGCCGTAAAAGATATCATTGCAAACACAGGAGCTGCATCTATGGCCGATATGGGGAAAGTGATGGGAATTGCCACTAAACAACTTGCTGGAAAAGCAGAAGGAAAAGCCATTTCAGAAATGGTGAAAAAGCTATTAAGCGGCAATTAGTTTTTAGGTATTTGCGTTTTACTTACTTCCTGAAGTTTTCCACCCGTTAACCTTTTTACAGTAACGGTAGAGGTTTTGCCGTTATTATCGTCACTTACCTCATCTTCCTCAATCATAGTGAATTTGCCATTTATATATTGGTAAAGCTGGGTTTTCTTATCATTTGGTAAATCTACATTCCGATAAACCAGTTTTTGGTCCTGGTCAAATTGAGGGTTTACAAATCTGGAAAGGGTAGTATCTGCTACAAACTGCCCTGTAGCTGGTTGGTATATCCAACAATAATAAGTAAACTTATCTGTGCTATTAAGTAAGCGGATATCATTGTAGCCATCGAAATTCATATCTTGCATAATAAACCGCTCCTCCTTATTGCTATTTGTCCAGGGCCACACAGTTTCATTTTTTCCCGGAATAATTACTTGTTTATGGTTTGTGTCTTTTACACTTAAAATAGTAATAGATGTAACTGTTCCGGTTCTGATCCCGATTTCCATTGGCTGATTTTTACCTTTTTCCGCCCCCGGCTTCTGAACAGTTTGCTTATAATGAATATCCGGTAATTGTTGCAGCGACAGGCGACATATAAATTGTCCATCGGAAATAGTAACCATTGTTTGCGCTGATAAAACATGCATACCGGCAACTAATAAAGCTGTTAGTATTATTTTGGGGGTTCGGATGATAGTAGATGTCATGCAGATTTTGCTTATTCTTTTGATAGTTACAAACTTAGCTATTTTCATTGAATGAGCCACTATTACCCTGTATACCTACTTACTACAACTCGGTAATTATATATACCTTTGAACTACAAAAAATAACCTATGAAAAATATTAAAACAGCAGTATTCGGAACAATCATCGGGCTTTTAAGCCTTAATGCCTATGCTCAAGGGCCTACACTTCCGGCTCCAAGCCCGGCAGCCAGTGTGAGCCAGGTTTTCGGTCTCACCAAAATAGAAATAAATTATTCATCTCCGGGTGTAAAAGGCAGACAAATATGGGGAGGTCTTGTGCCTTACGATTCCGTTTGGCGTACCGGGGCAAACCAGGCTACCAACATCAACTTCAACACAGATGTGATGATTAATGGAATAACCATTAAAAAGGGAAAGTATGCCTTGTTTACTATCCCTGGAAGAAATAGTTGGACTATCATTCTTAATACCGATGCAGAACAATTTGGTGCTTTCAACTATAAAAAATCATTGGACGTTGCCCGTTTCACTGCTATGCCACAGGCAGCAGATATGAAAGAACACATGACTTTTATGATAGACCCCACGTCTGATAGTACTGCCTTGGTGACCCTTTGTTGGGAAAAACTAAAAGTAAGCTTTGCCGTTTGGGCCCAAACCAAATCCATGATCGAAAAGAATATCGACAACTATACTTCGGGTATATGGCGCAATTATGCAAATGCCGCCAACTATTACCTGAACAATAACCTCGATTTAACCAAAGCTCACGACTGGGCAATGCAATCTGTACAGATGCAGGAAAGCTTCTATAACCGTTTCATATTAGCTAAGGTTTTACATGCTCAAGGCAAGAATGAAGAAGCATTAAAATACGCTAACGAAGCTAAAGCAATAGGTGATAAAAATCCTGATGGCTTCTACAATGAATTTAAGGATGATGTTGCTAAATTAATTACCGATTTAAGCGCTTCGGCCCCAGCTGAAAAGAAAAAGAAGAAATAGATTATATCTGCAATTATAAATAATGCTTTGCGTTTTGGCAAAATTAATTTCAGGCTAAACGCAAAGCATTTATAAATTATACGCTCATGCGTCATATACTTACAACCAAGCTGATGGCTTTTATAAAGCCTGTTTTCCCTATATATTTTCTCCTCCTAAGTTTCGCGATAATTGGCCAAAAGGCCCCCGAAAAAACCTGGAGCTCGGCACGCATTCTGCATGAGTTGGGAAAAATGAATCATATAGGCAAGATTCTTTTCATCGCTGCCCACCCCGATGATGAAAACACTCAACTTATTTCCTACCTGGCTAACGTAAAAGGCATTGATGTTGCATATATGTCGCTTACACGAGGTGATGGAGGCCAGAATTTGCTTGGCCCCGAAGTAAGGGAAGAATTGGGGATTATCCGTACACAGGAATTACTGATGGCAAGATCGGTTGATGGAGGCCAACAGTTTTTTAGCCGTGCCAACGATTTTGGATTCTCTAAAACCGCAGATGAAACTCTGCACATATGGGACAGCACAGAAGTTCTATCGGACATTGTGTGGGTGATACGCAACTTTAAACCGGATATTATTATTACCCGCTTCTCTCCTACTTATAAAAAAACACATGGCCATCACCAGGCTTCTGCAATATTGGCTCAAGCAGCTTTTGATGATGCTGCCAACCCGGCTAAATTTCCTGAACAGCTAAAGTACGCTAGTCCATGGCAGACAAAATCACTTTTCTGGAATACATCATTCTTCTTCTTTCAAGATAAGGATAATAAGTTCGACACTACGGGTTTATACAGTACCAATATTGGTGCGTATATGCCATTGCTGGGTAAATGGACAGGCGAAATGGCAGCCGAAAGCCGCAGTATGCATAAAAGCCAGGGAATGGGCACTACGCTACGGAGAGGCGATAATATGGAATATTTTGTTTACATGAAAGGCGAAAAACCTACCGGAAGAGATATTTTCAGTGATTATGACTGGAGCTGGCACAGAGTTGAAGGGAACAACGAATATATACCGCAATCTTTTAAATCTGCGGAAGACCAGCTATTACATGATAATACATCGCCTGTTATTGCTCTTCCAACCATGGAAACGCTCTACCGTGAAATGTTAGACTATTCAGATAATTATCTTGTGCAATCGAAAGTAAAGCTGATGCAAGAAATAATTTTGCAGTGTGAAGGAGTATATACGGAAGCTACGAGTACCCGGAAATTTCTTACCCCCGGTGATAGTATTAATGTAGACCTGAGTTCTATTGCCGCCAACGGGCCAATAACTATAAATGCCTCTTTGGTAATTGATGGTAAAGACATAGCGTTAACCGACGCCCCCATAACGCTTAGTGCAAACATTACCAAAACAGTACGCCTAAAAGGTATTATTCCTGAAAACGCAACTATTACAGGCCCTTACTGGTTGGAACAAGAACCCACTGTGGGAATGTATAAAGTAGACGACCAACTATTGCGCGGACTTCCTCAAAACCCTTCACAAATAAGTGTACAGCTTACTTATACAATTGGCGAATTGCAGGATGCTAATAGTAGTCGTCAGCCGGTTGTATTTAAACAGGACTTACCCGTATTCTATAAATATATTGATCCGATAAAAGGGGAAACCTACTCCTTGGCAAAAATAATGCCCCCGGTAGTCGCCATACCCGACACAAAACTATTAGTATTTGGTAGTAATAAACCGCAGGAATTGAGTGTAAAAGTTAAATCATTCAGAAAGGAAAAGGCATCCTTATCACTTAGTGTTCCTACCGGCTGGAAGCTTGCCATTGATGCGGCAGACACTGCATATACTAAAAGAAAACGCAATATCAATTCATTATCTCAAACTATTGATATGAATGGAGAAGGGAAAGAACAAACATTTACCTTTTATGTTTGGCCAACCAATATGGCAGAAACAAACACCCTTAATATTACATTAGCAGCTAACAACCAAGTATATAATCGTTCCATGGAAGACATTAATTACGAACATATTCCTGAACAGATTTTATTACCTAAGAGCGAGGTTAAGGTCGTAAAAATAGATATAAATATTCACCCGAAACTGGTTGGATATATTGAAGGTGCAGGAGATGATATTCCCCAAATGTTGAAGGAAATTGGATACAATGTCGAAATCATTTCACCAGACCAATTGGCTACTATTAACTTTAATAAGTATGATGCGATAATTGCAGGTGTACGTGCCTATAATACGATCGACAGGCTCAAATATGAAAATGCACGCTTACTTGAATATGTAAAAAACGGAGGCAATTACATAGTACAATATAACAACAACTTCCGTATGGTTACAGACAGCATCGGGCCTTATTATTTACATCTGGCCAATATCCGCACAACAGAGGAAGATTGTAAAGTAACACTCTTAAATACCGATAATCCTGCGCTAAATACTCCCAATAAGATCACTGAAAAAGATTTTGAGGGATGGGTTCAGGAACGCGGACTCTATTATCCTGACAAATGGGATACTGCGCACTATGTACCTCTGTTAGAAATGAATGATAAAGGAGAATCCCCCACCAAGGGAGCATTGCTGGTTGCCCAATATGGCAAAGGGAATTTTGTTTATACAGGATTAGTATTTTTCCGCGAATTGCCTGCCGGTGTACAGGGGGCTTATCGCCTATTGGCAAATCTTATTGAACTTGAGAAGCACTGAGGATATAATCAACTCCAGGAAATGGAAACCATATTATATTACGCTTGCCGTGTGGTTGGTAGTTCAAATTCTATTGTATTTATGGATAAGCATTCATTTTAGCTAAGGTTTTATGCATCCGCTCGATCTTGTTGTTTTACTGGGGACTCTTGTTTTTATCATACTTTATGGTATTGCAAAAAACAACAGGCATAAGGATATTAATGGATATATGCGCGGCGGCGGCGAAAAGAAATCGTGGATAATATGCCTTTCCATTATTGCAACACAGGCAAGCGCTATTACTTTTATGTCCACCCCCGGGCAGGCCTATCAATCTGGTATGGGCTTTTTGCAGATTTATTTTGGGCTACCGCTGGCTATGATTGTAATATCGGCAATTTTTATACCTGTTTTCTATAAACAGAATGTATATACCGCTTATGAATACCTCGAAGGACGCTTCAACCTTCCCACCCGCCAATTTATCGCATTCCTATTTCTTGTCTCCCGAGGACTTGGAAGTGGTCTTACTCTTTATGCCCCGGCCATAATTCTTTCTACCATTCTTGGCTGGAATCTAAACCTGCTATGTCTGTTAATAGGTTTTGCTGTAATATTATATATATACATCGGTGGGGAAAAAGCGGTAAGCCAAACCCAAACCCTGCAAATGATTGTTATACTCACCGGCATGGCTGTGGCATTGGTTGTATTAATACAATATCTACCTGTAGGGGTTTCTATGAGAGACGCCATTCACCTGGCGGGGAAAATGGGAAAACTAAAGGCTGTTGACACTAAGTTTTCATTGGACGGACGCTACAATATTTGGTCGGGATTATTAGGTGGCTTCTTTCTTTCCCTATCCTACTTTGGAACTGACCAGAGCCAAGTATCACGCTACCTGGGCGGCTCTTCGGTAAAGGAAAGTAAATTAGGTTTATTCTTCAACGGCATTGTGAAAATACCTATGCAGTTTTTTATACTCTTTATTGGGGTAATGACCTATCTCTTTTTCATGTTCCACCACTCCCCTGTTTTCTTTAACAATAAAGCGCTTGAAAAAGTAACGCTATCTCCCGGTGCAAAGCAACAACTGGCCGATAAAGAAAAGGAACATGAATTAATAGAAGGCAAGCGTAACAAAGCCGCCATCGAATGGGCACATGCACGCAATACAGTACAGGAAAGTTTGTATACAGATAGTCTGCAAAAATTTGAGCAACAGGATATACAAGTACGAACAGATGTAAAACAAATTATTGCCAAAAATGCACCGGGCGTAGAAACCAGGGATACCGATTACGTATTTCTTACATTTGTGTTAAACCACATGCCCGTGGGTTTAATTGGGCTTCTGTTAGCGGTTATGTTTTGCGCCGCCATGTCATCTACAGCGGGGCAGATAAGTTCCCTCGCTTCCACCACTGTAATAGACTACTATAAACGCTCCATTAATAAAAATGGTTCCGATAAACATTATGTAAATGCAAGTAAGGTATCCACCCTTATATGGGGTGGTGTAACTATTGCTTTTGCAGTTTCGGCTCCCTTGTTTGATAACCTTGTTCAGGCTGTAAATATTATTGGTTCACTCTTTTACGGAACTATACTTGGGGTATTTATAGTAGCCTTCTTTTTCAAGTTTGTAAAGGGAAGAGCCGTGTTTTTTGCAGCTATTCTATCAGAAGTCATTATTATTCTACTGTTCTCTATCGACAAAATAACTTCATACATAGGAATTCAACCATTGGGTATAGTGTCTAAAATAGCCTATCTGTGGTATAACCCCATCGGAGTGATACTGGTAGTGGGATTCTCCTGCCTTTTTGCCCTTTTCTACCCCAGGGAAAGAAAGGTTCTTGATTGAATCTTTTAAATTTATATGTTGTTCATTTTATACCTTTGAGCCTTAAATTATTCATTTCACCACTATGGCCACTTCGGGTAAATCAGTAATTATTAATATCATATTATTTGCCTGTGTAATTGTAGCATTGTGTATCGCTTTTATGCGCTCCACTAGCAAAAAACCCATTCGTCTATTGCCATATATTGGTGTTACTTCTGTCGATTCATCGCTTGTTGATGGAAAATACCAGAAAGACACCATCTACCATAAAGTACTTGATTTCAAATTGACTGACCAGCTTGGGCAACCTATTACACTTGATACTTTTAAAAATAAGGTATTCATAGCCAACTTCTTTTTCGCACAATGCCCGGGAATATGCAAAAGAATGAATAGCCTACTGGAAGGTGCCAGCAAAAAGTTTATTGGAAACCCGCATGTAAAGTTTGTTTCCTATACGGTTGACCCATTAAGGGATTCTGTGCCCGCGTTGTTGCAATATGCCAAACTACATGATGCAGCGCCTTATCAATGGTATTTTTTAACGGGCGATAAAAATGCAATATACCAGCTAGCCCGCAAATCGTATTATGCTGCCGTGGATGATAGTGGAGAAAATAATTTTGTACATACCCAAAATATGGCTTTAGTAGACTACCAAGGGCACATCAGGGGTATTTATAATGGTATTGATTCAACCGACGTAAATAAAATGGTAGTTGATATCAACCTGTTGTTACAGGAAGAAAACGAAAAGAAATAAACCTTACATTGCTAAATGCAATTTAGCTCCGAACTTCAAACACTGCTTACATTTCACGGTCTTACAAGCCTTGCAGTCTTAACCCTTTTAGAGCTGGTTCTTGGAGTTGATAATATTATTTTCATTTCTTTACTGCTTACAAAAGTTCCTAATGAAAAGCGCTTTAAAACACGGACAATAGCACTTTCATTAGCATTCCTGATGCGCGCTATTATGTTATTCGGTCTTGTATGGTTATCGCGCATCACCACTACCCTATTCGCATTGGGTCATTTCCGGGCAAGCATTCGAGATTTACTTTTCTTTATCGGGGGAGGATACCTTGTATACAATACAGTGAAAGAACTCTTGCAGCAATCTTCAAAAGGCAAGAACCCAAATAAGCAGGTACTCTATAAGTCTGTTATCTTGCAAATAGTGATAGTTGATATGCTCTTTTCATTCGATTCCGTCTTTACTGCCATAGGTCTTATATCAAACCTGTTGATAATGGTTCTGGCAGTAGGTTTAGGTATGGTATGTATGGTTTATGTTTCGGGTAAAACAAGCGCTTTTATTGAAAAGAACCCGGGGGTTAAAATCCTTGCATTGTGCTTTATTATTGCTGTCGGACTAATGCTGCTTACAGAAGCTTTGCATATAGAAGTACCTATAACCTACCTCTATGCCTTATTTGGAGCGGCTTTTGTGGTGGAGCGCATTTCTTCGGCAATTAAGAAATAAATTTCAATTTTTAATCGGTATCTAAATTAGTCGCGGGCCTCCGACCAAAAAATAACCCCGACTGATTAGGTCGGGGTTTCAACACATGACAACAAGATGTTATCTTGTTATCCCAAATAAGCCTTTAATAATTTGCTGCGTGAAGTATGGCGGAGCCTACGAATAGCCTTTTCCTTTATTTGTCTTACTCTTTCACGGGTAAGGTTAAACTTGGCGCCTATTTCTTCCAGAGTTAATGGATGCGGTACATCCAAACCGAAGAATAGTTTCACTACTTCTTTTTCTTTTTCATTCAGGGTAGAAAGCGAACGTTCTATTTCCCTTTTCAATGATTCCTTAATAAGCATACTGTCTGCACGAGGTGAATCATGATTCACCAACACATCGAGTAAGCTGTTATTATCGTCTCCGTTAGCAAAAGGCGCATCTACCGATACGTGTTTGCCGGAAAGTTGCATGGTATCTTTTACCTTATCCATTGGTAATTCCAGTATTTCAGAGAGTTCTTCAGGAAGGGGTTCTCTTTCGAACTGTTGTTCTAAACGGGAAAAGGTTTTATTTAATTTATTGAGCGAACCAACCTGGTTTAATGGTAGACGCACAATACGTGATTGTTCAGCTAAAGCCTGTAGAATAGATTGACGAATCCACCACACGGCATAGGATATAAATTTAAACCCGCGGGTATGGTCGAAACGCTTGGCGGCTTTAATAAGCCCGAGGTTCCCCTCATTGATTAAGTCAGGAAGACTTAACCCCTGGTTCTGATATTGTTTTGCAACAGAAACCACAAAACGAAGATTAGCCCTGGTTAGCTTTTCAAGAGCCCTTTCGGCCTCTTTGTCTCCCTTTTGAATTTCCTGTGCTAATTTTACTTCCTCTTCTGCGGTGATAAGCTCTTCACGGCCAATTTCTTGTAGGTACTTGTCAAGTGAAGCGCTCTCACGGTTAGTGATTGATTTAGTGATTTTTAGCTGTCTCATCTATAAGTGTAGAGGTTGCGGTGATTTCGGGGGTTTGAATTTTTGCAAATATATGAAGAAAATATGCGTTTCCCTCCAACTACTTTTAAAATAATCGCTATTCCGTTGTTAACCAAATAGTTTATTTAAAGACCGGAACCTTTAAAGCTTGAACAAGCCATGCCGGAGAAACCATTATCTATTATCTCATCATCATGGCCATACAAGTCAAACAACCAGCCCTTACATGCCGAAGGCATAATAGGCTCTCATTCCATCGGGGTATTCCCCTTCAACTAGCACACCTCCGGAGGTTTGAGACAGGATGTTTTTTACATCCTCCGGGGAATTTATCTTTTGATGGTCTATTTTTGTTATAATAAACCCTTTATGCACCCCAATATCTCTTAAAGTGCCCTCATTTAGTTGGGCAACCTTAGCTCCGCCAGATATGTTCAAATGTTGTTTTTCTTCGTCCGATAGTGGTGTAAGAGATGCCCCCAACTGCGATATAGCTACCAGAGTTGCTTCTTTAGAAGGCATTACCACAGCAGTTGTTCCATCAAGGTTGCGCAAGATTACAGGAACAACCATTTGTTGTCCGTTACGAACAACAGTAATATTTACCTTGTCACCGGGTCGGTATCTCCCTATTAATTCTTCAAGGTTAGTTACATCATTCACGTCCTGATCACCTACTTTCAATATAATATCACCTTGCTTTATTCCGGCCGATTTTGCTGCCCCATCCGGTGTAAGGGAATCCACATAAACGCCATTAATACTATTTAATCCGGCTGTTTTGGCTATTTCTTCATCCACATCTTTTATAGTAACGCCTATAAAAGCATGTTGCACATTACCATATTGAAGCAAATCAGCCACTACCTTCCTTACCAGGTTAACCGGAATGGCAAATGAATAACCAGTATAGGAACCGGTATTAGATGCAATGGCAGAATTAATTCCGACTAATTGCCCTGAAGTGTTAAGTAATGCGCCTCCGCTATTACCGGGATTAACGGCAGCATCAGTTTGTATATACGATTCAATTGGATATATTTTACGTGAAGCAATTTCACGAGGTAAAATATCAATGTTTCTCCCCTTAGCGCTTACAATGCCTGCCGTTACAGTAGATGTGAGGTTATAGGGATTTCCAACAGCCAATACCCATTGTCCTACTTGCAAATCATCTGAGTTTCCATATTCGAGGTACGGAAGATTAGTCGCCTCTATTTTAAGAAGCGCTAAGTCTGTTTCCGGATCCTTTCCTATCACCTTGGCTATATATCTTTTCTTATTATTCAAGGTAATTTCAATTTTACCCGCACCGTCCACAACGTGGTTATTGGTAACAATATATCCATCTGATGATACAATAACGCCCGAGCCACTTACCTCGCCTTCCATTATATTGGGCCGGGATTGACCGTTAAAATAATCCCATATGGAATTATAGGTTCTTTCTCCTTCAATTCTAACTTTCGATTCAATATACACCACCGAAGGCACACCTTTTTGGGCAGCACTGACAAAATCCATATTACTTTCGGGTAACGGTGAATGTAATCCTGCAAATTTTACGGGAAGCTGATTACGTATATTTGCTTCCGAACGATAGTCTGAGATTTTGCTGACGTAATAATGATCTATGGTTAATGCGGCGCCTGCACCCAGCAGGGCAATCGTAAAGACCGATAAAAAATTTCTTATTGTTTTCATATTTGATACGTTTATTATTTCAATTGCAAATATCAGCACAAGGCTTGCCAATACTCGCATCTTTAACAATAATTAACTGTAAAAAAATGTTAACTTTGCAACCCTATTCTTTAGAAGCAGGCATTACAAATAATGAAAAATAAGGTATTCGTTTTTACAATTGGCTTGCTTGCCGGCTTAACAATTGGCGTTTTATTCAGTGTAGCAATAAAGGAATTGATAGTTCAATTTAAAGAATTGCATATTAGCCTCAACAGGATCAATCTTAAGCAAAGTCAGTTATCGCAACGGTTAGATAGTATACAGGGAAAACTAGTACCTGATACTAAAAAGCCTGCCAATACACCTGCACAGGCAAATACAAAGCCTGCAATACAAACAGTTTCAAAGATTAACAACCAACAGGATATAAAAAATTCAGATCCTGCAAAAACCAATGTAGCAGCATCTATAGGGGCGGAAGATGATAGCAATGTAGTTGTTATGACCAACCAGCTGGTATCTGTTTTGTCGGTTCATTTACGAAATAACGATACGAATTCCGCAAACAAAAAATCAGCAGAAACCGATTCAGCACTTGCCTCCATGAGCGATGTGGGTAATTCCAAAGTAATCACCAACTACCGTATTGAATTCTGGAAATCGCCGTTAAATTATAAAGGATATAAAATGTCAGATGGTAAAATAATACTGTATGGTGTAAATCCCGAAATACCCGTCAATATTACATTAACCGACGATAATTATTATTTGCAGGTAGGCCAAGCGGCATACAAGCTTTACTTTACCGATGAATACAGGCCATTTGAAAAAGTATTGGATAAAAACATTCTAAAAAAACTGAGTATATGAAAATGGACTTCTATAAATATGAAGGCACGGGAAACGATTTTGTGATTATTGATAACAGGGATAAGAAATTAAAAACTACTGACACCAAACTTTGGAAAAAGCTCTGCGACCGCCATTTTGGTATAGGCGCCGACGGACTTATGCTGATACAAAAAGGAAAAAAGAAGTACGACTTTGAAATGGTTTACTTTAATGCGGACGGAAACGAAAGCTCTATGTGTGGCAATGGAGGGCGTTGTATAGCCCACCTGGCAAAACACCTTGAAATAGTGAAAGGTAAATCGGTCCGGTTTACTGCTATTGATGGAGAACATGAAGCCCTTTTTGTAAAGAAAAATACAGTAAAGCTGAAAATGAATGATGTTAAAAGCATTACCGATCATTCATCGTACTACACTTTAAATACAGGCTCCCCCCATTATGTTACTATGGTGAAAGATGCAATGAAAATACCGGTGAATATTGATGGCCGAACTATACGCAACAGAGAGCCCTTTAAAAAAGAAGGTATCAACGTAAATTTTGTGCAGATAATGCCGGGCAAGGCTTCTATTTTAAGGACTTATGAACGAGGTGTAGAAGATGAAACGCTTTCTTGTGGCACTGGTACCGTAGCTGCGGCCCTAGTACTTGCCAGCAAAGGGCAAACAACTGCAAAAGATTATTGCGATATACAAACCATGGGTGGAATGCTCCGGGTTTGGTTCACCAAGCAAAACCAAGGATTTACCAATGTATGGCTGGAAGGCCCTGCAACCTTTGTATTTAAAGGTAAAGTTGAATTATGATATTTGAACAAGATAAGAATGGCTTTTCACTAAAGACAACTTCTTTACAAAATATTGAGAAGCTTTATTCCGGGCTATGGTTAGCATTGGTAGCTACGCATGAAACGCCTCCACATATAGCGCTTATTTCAGATGGAAACTATTATTCTCTTTCTGCCAGGAAAGTTGATATTGGAACTCCAGTGGAACGTTTTATTCATACTATCGAACGCAAACACATCCCGACGATATTTATCCGTATTGAAAACAATAACGTCATTGTGAAGAACAAAGCAATCTCTGCTACTCAAATATTGCAGAATACCTATGGAAATCTGCAACCGCTAAAGAATATCGAAACCACCTGCTTATCCCCTATCAAACAAACCTTTGCTGCCTTTTATTCCTCGCAGTTTTTGCAGGTAAACTATGTCTTTGAACTGCTAGCCATTGCCGAACAACATGGATTACTAAAAGAATGTGTTTCACTTTTCAACGGCGATTGTAATTCAAACCTTATAACTTTGCCTAAATACACCATGGAGCAAATAAGGAATAAAATTCATGAAATTGCCTCGCAAATACCCATCCTTTAATTCATAAATAAAATGCTGTTGTTCTTCCCTTTGCCCTACATGTTCATGTTCCTTTTTGCACCTATCTTGTTGTTGTTGATTATTGGTTTCTTTGGTTTGATTCGGTTAATTATAAAGGAAAACAGGAAGAAAAAAGACGATCCAAATAAGACAGCGTGAAAAGTAAGGCAGTCCGGATAAGAATTCTATTCGTAATAGCTCTTTCGGGGCTGGTCATCTTCTCAACTATCCGCTGCCATAGTCCGGCAACTAATCAAAAGCCCTCGCTGCTTTCTGTACTTGATACTACCCACCATTATTTAAATACGAACGATACTGTAAAGTATATCGGGGCGCATACCTGTATGCTCTGCCACCAGGATATCTATAATTCCTTTATTCATACGGGCATGGGCGAATCATTCGATATAGCTACCAAGCAGAAGAGTGCTGCCAAGTTTGGCCCACACATAGTGGTATATGATAAATACAAAGACTTTTATTATCACCCATTCTGGAAAAAAGACAACCTCTATGTGCTTGAATTTCGCCTGCAAGGAAAAGATACAATATACAAACATGCGCAACAAATAAATTATATTATCGGGTCGGGACAGCATACCAATTCGCATATGTATAGCGTGAATGGCTACCTATACCAGATACCTGTTACGTTTTATACACAAGAAGGAAAATGGGATTTGGCGCCAGGGTTTTCCGATGGATTTAATTCCCGCTTTTCCCGTGAAGTGGGATTGGAATGTATGACTTGCCATAATTCTTATCCGCAGTTTGTAGAAGGCTCCAATAATAAATATTCCGGCATACCGAATGGAATCTCTTGCGAACGCTGTCATGGACCGGGTGAAGTGCATCTGCGCGCTGTGCAGTTAGGGCATAAAGTTGATACCACAAAGGCCATTGATTATACCATTGTAAACCCGGCCAAACTCTCGCTTGACTTGCAAATAGATGTTTGCCAACGCTGCCACCTACAGGGTAATGCAGTTTTAAAACCCGGAAAATCATTTTATGATTTCCGGCCGGGAATGAAGCTATCGGATGTGGAAGATGTGTTTATGCCCAAATATGAAGGTATGCAAGACGAGTATATCATGGCTTCACACATTGCGCGGTTGAAAATGAGCCAATGTTATCTACAAAGTCTTGATAAGGGAAAAAACTCAACCTCGCTGAAACCTTATAAAGCAGGCTTAACATGTGTAACATGCCACAATCCCCATGTAGATGTACGTTCGGAGAATGATAACTCCTTCAATACCATTTGCCAGAATTGCCATAGCGGAGCAACCACATCAAAACCTACTTGCACGGAAAAAATAGCTGTACGTGAAAAAGTAGGCGATAATTGCGTAAGCTGCCATATGCCCAAAGGAAATACGATTGACATACCCCATGTAATTACTACAGACCACTATATACGCATCCCTATCAAGCAATCAGAAAAAGAAAAGGTAAAGAAATTTATAACGCTTTACGATGTAAATAATTCTCATCCTTCAGATTATACTATCGGCAGAGCTTTCATACAACAGTTTGCTAGTTTCCAATCTGACAGACCTTTGTTGCTTGACTCCGCAAAACATTATTTCCCTGATAACACCCCAGCCGAAATAAAGAAGAATATTTTATCGTTGATTGACATTAGCTTCTATAAAAAGGATTATCAAAAATTACTGTACTATGTGGGTGTTGCTACCCCAAAATATTTACTCGATAGCACCCTAACACACAAAGATTATAGCAGTGCAGATGCCTGGACAGCATATAGGATTGGAGAGGCCTATTACCAGTTGAATGATTTAAATAATGCTTATTCCTTTTACGAGCGGGCTACACAATTGGCTCCTTTTGAGTTAGAATTCCAGAACAAGCTAGGTGTAACACTTGCAACCCTGCATAAGAACCACGATGCAGAAGTGGTATATAATTACATTCTTGCACAGGATTCTGAATTTGTTCCCGCACTCACAAATAAAGGATTCCTGGAGTTGACACAAGGCCACGCTGAATTGGCCAAGCAATACTACGATAAGGCTTTGGCTTACGACCCCGACGACCACCAAGCACTTATGAACATAGCCGGCTGGTATATTTATAAAAAACAATACGACCAAGCAGAAAAATACCTGCAAAGAGTAATCAAAAAGTATCCGGACGATAAACAGTCAAAAGAATTATTGAGGACGGTTAACGCATTACATAGCTGGCCTATGTCACTAACACATTCTGCGCAAATTTATTAGAGATGGTAGTATTATTTTGCTTCTCGATCTGAACTACTAATGAACCATCAAACGGGATTTTTTCAATTATTTTAAGTTTTGTCCCTATACCGATCCCAAATTTTTGCAGATAACTAAGAAATTCAGCCGAATCATCCTTCACTGCAACTACTTTATATTTTTTACCAATTTCAGCATCTACCAGTTTGGTTTTAAATACTTCTGCAATCTTACCATCCGCTTTAGGAATAGGGTCTCCATGAGGGTCGTAATCGGGGCGGCCTAAAAATTTATCTAGCCGGTCGGCCAATTCACTATCACCCACATGCTCTAATTGTTCGGCCAGGTTATGTACTTCACCCCATTCATAGCCCAGTTTTTCCAACAGAAATACTTCCCAAAGCCTGTGCCTTCGTACTATATCCATAGCAGCTTTTACACCGATAGCAGTTAATTTTGCTCCCTTTATTTTATCATAATTAATTAGCTTCTTTTCCGTAAGTTTCTTGAGCATATCTATAACTGAAGCAGGATTATTATCCAGCACTTTAGCAATAGCTGTAGGAGAAACCTTCTCTCCGTCTTGTGTAAGATGATAAATAGCCTTCAAATAATTTTCCTCTGATAGGGAAACCATATGCAAATAATTAATGAACACAAATGTATTAAAAATAACAATACGAATAAATAAATTAGACACACCTAATTTTTTTTATTAGATATATTAAATATTATTCGTATGTTTGTGCCCTCACTGGAAGAATGGATACTCAAACAAAAAATATACAAACCCATACAGGCTGGCGGAGAAACAGTAAGAGGAACTCGTTACCAGAGGTTTTCTCTACAATAAAAGTGCCTATGCACGGAGGTTTCTGGAAAAAGCTATTTGCATTCTCAGGGCCAGGGTTAATGGTTGCAGTAGGTTACATGGATCCCGGCAACTGGGCAACTGATATATCAGGTGGGGCAAGCTTTGGGTATACGTTACTATCTGTTATTTTTATATCAAACCTCTTTGCCATTCTCTTGCAATATCTGGCTCTTAAATTAGGCGTTGCAACAGAACGCGACCTGGCGCAGGCATGCCGCGACCATTTTAGTCCGGCAGTAAGTTATAGCCTTTGGATACTATGCGAAATTGCCATTGCTGCCTGTGACCTCGCCGAAGTAATAGGCTCAGCTATTGCACTAAATCTGTTATTTGGCCTACCACTTACCTGGGGTGTGGCGCTTACAGCATTAGATGTATTGATAATTCTCTTCTTTCACTATAAAGGGTTTCGGTTTATTGAATCTATTGTGGCAGTTCTTATATTTACCATTATAGCCGCTTTTGTTTTTGAGATTATTGCTTCCCACCCGCAAGTATTCCCGCTTTTGAGCGGACTATTACCTCATGCTGAAGTTGTAATGAATCCTTCTATGCTCTATATATCAATAGGGATTTTGGGAGCAACCGTTATGCCACATAACTTGTATCTGCACTCAAGCATAGTGCAAACACGTGATTATCCCCGAACAGTAACAGGAAAGAAAACAGCCATCAAATTTGCAGGGATTGACAGTACGGTCTCCCTGATGGCAGCCTTTTTTATTAATGCTGCTATATTGATTGTTGCCGGAGCAGCATTTCATACCTCCGGACACCAGGATGTGGCAGATATTACCGATGCGCATAAACTATTGGCGCCTCTTTTAGGTACAACCCTTGCCAGCACAGTATTTGCCATAGCCTTGTTAGCGTCAGGGCAAAACTCTACATTAACGGGTACGCTGGCAGGGCAAATCGTTATGGAGGGCTTTCTTCATATACGCTTAAAGCCATGGGTGCGCAGGCTAATCACCCGTATGATTGCTATTTTACCTGCATTTATTGTCACCTTATTATACGGAGAAAAGGGAACTGCTAATTTATTAGTGCTGAGCCAGGTTATTTTATCTATGCAGTTAAGTTTTGCTGTAATTCCCCTGGTGATGTTTACCAACAATAAACAAAAAATGGGTTCCTTTGTAAATAATAAATTCCTTAAAATAACTGCCTGGGTGGTATCAGCAGTCATTTTATTGCTGAATTTATACCTTCTTTATGATACCTTTTTTCATTAATGATGGCATTTAATATACAGGCAACCTAATAATTTTATTTTTGACCCACAAAATCAAACCATAAAGTGTAAAAGACCTCATGCTCAATCTTGCTATCTTAGTCCTCCCCTTTTTATTTACTCCTAAAGATTCTATAAAGAAAGATATAGGAAGCCATTGGTCGTTCCATTACCAGGCAACGGCTATAGACCAGTATCATGGCAAGTTTGATGCACCTTATTCGGGTCAGAATAGTTTGCAGGATACTACGGAACAAGATATGTCCGTTACTACTACGCTATTTCTGGGGTATCGCTTATGGAAATACGGAGCTATTTATTGCAGCCCTGAATTATCGGGCGGGCAAGGATTTAGTGGCACAACAGGAATAGCTGCATTTCCGAATGGAGAAATTTATCGTGTTGGCAATCCTATTCCACAAGCATATATAGCACGTGGGTATTTTCAACAATCCTTTGCTTTGCATGGTAGCCATGATACTTTAATGACCGATGACATAAACCAAGTTCAACAATATTTGCCGACTAAAAGACTCACCATCAATGCGGGAAAATTTTCGCTGGCCGACTTTTATGATAACAATACCTATTCACACGATGCGCGCAGCCAGTTTATGAATTGGGTACTCATGGATAACGGAGCCTGGGATTACCCTGCTAATACACGAGGATATACTTATGGAATTGTGCTCCAATTAATAGAACCCAAATGGTATATTAATTTTTCAGATGCATTAGAACCATTTGCAGCCAATGGCCCTATTATGGATCCTCATGTTACCAAAACATTTGGCCTTACACTAGAAGGTGGCTATACTTTTAAAGTGGCTGGGCAAACAGGCTCCATAAGCCTTATACTATTTATGAATCAAAACAGGGCACCCTACTACTCAGATGCCATTTCAGCATACGAAACAACAGGCAATCCGGCTACATTGGATATTGATAATGCTACGAGCTATAATGGCGATAAAAAATATGGGGCAGGGCTCAGTTTTTCTTACCCCCTCAGCCAATATATTGGCTTCTTTATGCGGGCCGGTTGGAACAATGGGCTAACAGGTGATTGGGCATTTACCGAAGTTGACCGCACATTTACACCCGGACTTAGTTTTGATGGAGCGTGGTGGCATCGCAAAGACGATCATTTTGGCATTGCGTATATTATCGACGGCTTATCGAAAGAACACCAAGCTTTTGAAAATACAGGCGGCTATCAATTTATTATTGGTGATGGTATTTTGCCCAATTATAAACCTGAAAAAGTATTGGAAGCATATTATCAGTTCAAATTCATCGATCATTTATTCTTAGCTCCCGATTTTCAGTATGTTAACAATCCAGGATATAACGCACAACGGGGCCCTGTAAGCATATACTCAGTGCGGGTGCATGTAGAATTTTAATAAAAATCATTTTAAAAGATGACATAAAACAGCGATTTTTTTTCTGTTCTATATTATCATTGTATTATACTAACCCGCTAATCATTATAGCTATGGTAATATTATACGATGATACATGTAACCTTTGCAACAGGTTTGTAAATTTCATACTAAAAAGAGATAAAGAAAAAATCTTTCAGTTTGCTTCTCTAGAATCGCATTATGGAATAGAACTTGCAAAAAACTTTCATCTTTCTGCTGATAAGCCGGGAACCATACTGCTATATGATGAAGATAAAAAAATACAAGATCAGTCCGATGCTATTATTAAGATATTAGATACCTTGGGTGGTGTTTGGAGCTATTTTGTAATACTCATTGTTCTGCCCGATTCCGTCCGTAACAAATTCTATAAGACCATTGCTGAAAACAGGCATCGCATTTTTGGCAGAAAAAGATACAGCTATCCCTCTGACATCCTTCAGGAACGATTCATCAACGAAGCTTCATTTTCATTTTAATAAATCTACCCGCGCGCCTTCCCCTGTATGCAATCATACTTATTGTTATTTTTGTAAAAAGATAACAATAAGTATGATTATCTTATTTGACGGAGTATGTAATTTATGCAACGGTTTTGTGCAGTTTGTATTGAAAAGAGACAAGAAAAAAAAGTTTCTGTTTGCCTCGCTTCAATCGACTTACGGTACCGGACTTTCCAACTATTTCAACCTCTCCACTACCCTACCCACAACTATTGCATTATACAGTGGTCAAAAAATATTTACAGAGTCTGATGCGGTAATTAAAATAACAAGTTCCTTACGTGGTATTTGGAAAATCACCATTGTATTATTGATTATACCCCGGTTTATACGCAACCCCATTTACCGTTTACTAGCCCGAAACCGTTATAAACTGTTTGGTAAAAGAGACCAATGTATGGTTCCTTCTGAAGACGTGAAGGGACGGTTTTTAGATAAGGAGTTTTTTACTGCTAAACATGCTTAAAGCAACTCCTTATTCATTGCATATAGCAATAATTTTTTCAAACGAGGATTCATCTTTTATTACATACTCCTCGGCCCCTTTATTAATGGTTTGCATAGCGGTACCGTAGGCTTCCTGGCTCGATAACATAATAACTCTAATATCCCTGTTAATCTTTTTTATCATTTCCAATATCTTCATGCCATTGGCGGCATCTTTAAATACGGCATTCAAATTATAATCCAATATAATTACATCGGGATCCTGATCAATATGCTCAAGGCATTCTTCCCCCGTTTTAAATAATTGTACGGTATGTTTGGTCTTGCGGGTAATATAGTCTTCTATTGCTTCCAAGAGCATTTCATCATCATCTACAACAAATATCTTTTTTACCAATTTCATGCCCATATATTTCGAATTATTTTGTAATACAAATTAAAGTAACAACCTTGTCAAAATTAATATTTATCCTTTAATTCAAGCACCGATTTATCAGTTTGCTCCATTAAAAGCGATATCAGTTTAAATACATCATTGTTGTTTTCTTTACATAACCTGTCAATTTTTATAGCCAGTTCAGTTGCGCCTTTCATGCCCATCATCATCCATTTAGGCTTAAATGAATGTACTTGCAGGGCAATCTCTGTCATATTTTCCGTACCCGATCCCGCATTTATTTTCTCCTTGAAACCAGGAACAGCCTCCAGGTAAAGTCTGGTATATTTTTTCATTCTTGCCTCATCATTTTCACAAAATTTCTTCAGGTATGTCAAATCAGTTACAGTATTGTTTTCCGCATTCCTTATACCTTTTTTGGGCTCTTCTTTGGGAGAGATTGGAGATTCTGTTTTTCTTCCCGTTACTTCAGCTATAGTAGCTATTAATTGCCATGCTTTAAAAGGTTTGGGTATATATGCATTCATTCCCGACAAATAACATTTATCAAGGTCATTACGTAATACACTTGCTGTTAAAGCCACAATAGGCGTTTCGATTTTCATCTGGTTTCTGATATAACTGGAAGCGTCATAACCATTCATAACCGGCATTTGTATATCCATTAATATTACATCGAATTTATTTTTCTTCAGTATATCAATAGCATCCTGTCCGTTTACCACAGCGGATACAGATACCTTTGCCTTTAATAGTAACGTCTCTTCCGCTACCAGGCGGTTATATTCATTGTCATCCACAAGCAATATTTTCAATCCATCTAATATGCTGCCATCCACATTTTGCTCCTGCATTACTGTTTGTTGCAGCTTTTTAGCAGAACCCACCGGGTACGTAATGCTAAATGAAAAAGTTGTTCCCCTGTCTTCCACACTATTTACCCATATATTGCCTCCATGAAGCTCTACCAGCTTTTTGGAAATGGAAAGGCCAAGCCCAGTGCCACCATAATTACGGGTATCAGAGCTATTTACCTGTGTGAAATCCTGAAACAAAGTTTGCATTTTATCTTTGGGAATACCTATTCCTGTATCGGTAATAGAAAATTTTAATGAGACCTTCCCATCTTTCATTTTTTCATTTTCCACTTTTAACTCTATACTTCCCTTTTCCGTAAACTTTACCGCATTCCCGCCCAGGTTCATAAGTATCTGGTTTAAACGATGAGGGTCTCCTACTACTACGTCTTCCATATCTTCCGCTTTGTCTATAATTATAGACAAGCCTTTTTCCTCTGCTCTGTAGTTGAGTGTATCTTTTACCTGGTTTAAAACATCGGAAACAGAAAAGTCTATTGCCTCCAGGCTCATTTTGCCTGCCTCTATCTTCGATAAGTCCAGGATATCGTTGATGATGTACAGTAATGTACTTGATGATTTACTAATGGCCTCCAAATAGTTTACCTGGCCTGCATCAGGCTTTTTATCAAGCAGAATATCTGTCATGCCGCTTATGGCGTTCATAGGCGTACGTATCTCGTGGCTCATATTAGCCAAAAACTGCTGCTTAAAGGCTTCACTCCGTTCGGCACGTACTTTTTGCCCGATCGCTTTGCTCCTTTCAATTTGCAACTCTCTGTTATACTTACGCTGATTGATATAGTTCCGGTAAACAAAAAATAGCAGTAATAACACCAACATCATACCAATAAGCCCAAGAATCGTAAATGTCTTTTGTTTTTTCAGGTTTATGCTTTCTATTTTACTTTCCGAAGCAAATTGCAGGCTGTCTACAATATGTTTTTTATCAAATTCATAGCTTAGCTGCTCACTAAGCATTTTTCGGGTGTTTTCTTCGTTGCTTATGCTGTCGCGGTAAATGGTATATAGTTTAGAGTTTTTAGCAGCCTCGGCTTGCTTCCCTTCCGCACTATCTATACTTGAAAGTGCAAAATAAATATCAACCAGATTTGATTTGGCAGCTACTTCTTTTGTTAAGATAAGTGCTGAATCCTCATAGTTTTTAGCGAACTGATAGTTTTTTTCTGAAATATAGTCTTTACCAATAGAACAATAAGTCATACCCATATCTGTTTTCTCAGATAACTCTTTGTATGTTTTAAGAGCTTGCCGGTATTTTATAAGGGATGAATCGTATTTCTGTTGGTTTGAATAAATATCTCCCTGTGCGGCATAAACAGCAGCTATCAGTTTTTTTTCATTGGTTGAAAGAGCAATTCTAAATGCACGTTCTTCATACTCCAATGCCTGTTGGTAATTACCCCTGCCTTTTTGAACCACGCCCATAGCATTATAAGCTGTTCCAATCAACTTTTGATTGTGGGTAATCTCTCCATTTTTAAGCAACAACTGATAATAGTGCGTGGCCTCGTCATAATTCTTCAAAGCCAAATAGATGTTCCCGGTATTATTATAAGTATTGGCAATTTGCTGGGTATCTCCAATTGCTTTTTCGGTTTTCATGGCTTGTATATAATCCTTAAGCGCCTCCGGGTAATCGCCCATGTAATAATAAACAGAACCTATGTTATTATAGTTAATAGACACTCCGCGTTTATTACCTTTTTCTTCTGCCACTTGAAGGGACATATAAAAATTCCGTAAAGCCTCAGGGAAATTTCCTTCGTCCGAATATATAGTCCCAAAATTGTCGTAAACGAGCACAAGCCCATAAGGGTAATCAATTTTTTGGGAAAGGTCCAATGCAAGGGTTGAATAGTGTATGGAAGAATCGTACTGATTTTTCATACAAAATATTTTAGCCAGGTGAGCTAAGGTCTTCACCCTTATTGTATCCTCTTTTATGGTTTGAAGCCCTATTTCTTCGATCTTTATTTTATCCTTTTGGGCTGCTACCAGGAAATTAGACAATAACAATATGATTATACTGAAATATTTCAGGGGACTTTTCATGAAATCAGGCAATATCCTATTGGATTTGATTCAGTAAATATAAAGAATTCTTAGAAACAAAAAAGTCCGCTGAAGCGGACTTAAAAATTAGAAAATGGATTCTACCGGAGCTTTACTTTTTATTTTCTATGGCCCCTGAACTTCCCCCATTTGATGAATTTGTCAGATTGGGCCCCGTCATGTTTATACCACTGTTTGATCTCGGATCACTATATTGGGTAAGAGGGATGGCAATCCTGTAATCATAAGCTACTATGGGTAATGCAGGCCCTACAACTATATAAGTATTGTGATGAACGGTCTGCCCGGAGGAAGAGTTCGTAGTAGTATACAACAATCTAAACTGATTGGGTGCTTGTCCTCCATTATTGGCAAGCCAAAGAGGATAATACGTTGTATCCTTCCCTTTTATTGTATCCGTTCCCTGTCCAACATAAAAAATCATGGTATCATTTAAAACAACTACAGGAGGATTACCTAATTGAATACAACCATTACCGGGAGGAAAACAAGCTTTGCATGCAGAATCCGTATTTATATGATGATCATGGGCATATTGACCACATTGTTTCATTGAATTTGCGAAGTCATCTTTTGTTTTAAGTATACCGTTTGAGCTACACGATGAATTGCAGCCTGTATATAATAATACAGACATAAGTAAGCCGATACTTGTAAAGATGAAAGGTTTTATTTTCATGGTAGAGGTGTGTTTATTATGGTTCAAAAATAACAATTTTTATTACAAGTACAGATTTATTTTAATTATCAGTCCAAGCCATTTCGAATTCGTTTCACATTTTAGCGGAGCCCGGTCATTGACTTTTTATTAAACCACCGTTTAACATGTTAGTTTTATCTCCAAAATTATCAGATGAAAAACAAAATGATTTTATATGTTCAAAAGCACAGTTCTATATTATTTAAATATAAGCCTGTTTATAATACACTTAAAATCAATGAACTATAAACACGCTAAAGCCGGCTCTTATAATTAATCCATATTAAAATTCATATTAAATCTATAATTAATCATATTTATTTATGCCATTTTTTCTTGGGCACTTTATTTTCCTATTTTTGCATCCATGTCAGCTAATTTACTGACGACTGAAACCCTTCTATGAAACTCGATATCCTTACCATAGCTGCCCACCCCGATGATGTTGAATTAGCCTGTGTAGGCAGCATTATTAAAGCTGTTAAAGCCGGTAAAAAGATAGGTATGCTCGATCTTACAGAAGGCCAATTAGGTACCAGGGGTACAGCAGAACTGCGATTAAAAGAAGCTACTGATGCAGCGAACATAATCGGAGCATCGGTACGGGAAAACCTCGGACTAATGGACGGCTATTTTGAACATAACCATGAAAACAGACATAAAATCATTCAAAAAATACGGCAATACAAGCCCGATATTATCATTACTAATCCACCTATAGACCGCCACCCCGACCACGGAAGAGCATCGGCTATGGTAACGGAAGCCTGGTTTTATGCCGGCTTACAAAAAATAGAAACTGAATGGGAAGGTAAAAAGCAGGAACCACATCGCCCATCGCGCTTATTTTACTTTATGCAGCATTACAATTATGAGCCTTCGTTTGTAGTTGATATCAGCGATGAAATAGAAGATAAAATGAAGGCTATTAAGGCCTTTGGTTCACAGTTCTATTCCGAGAATTCAAAAGAACCGCAAACCCTCTTATCTCAACCTGAGTTCCTCGCATCAATTATGGAACGATGCGGTGTTTGGGGACACAGTATTGGGACCCGCTATGCAGAAGGATTTATCACACCACGTAAAATTTTTGGAGTTAATAACATATTTGATATTAAATGAAACAAACAGCACTTACAGAAAAGCACATTGCTTTGGGAGCAAAAATGGTAGAGTTTGCAGGCTATAACATGCCTGTTTCTTACACCGGATTAAACGATGAACATATTACAGTACGTACCGTTGCAGGTATGTTTGATGTTTCCCACATGGGCGAGTTTTTCATTACCGGGAAAGGTGCACTGGACCTTATTCAGAAAGTAACCAGCAACGATGCTTCTACCCTTACGCCGGGAAAGGTGCAATATTCCTGCCTACCTAATGATAAAGGGGGTATTGTAGATGATTTGCTGGTATATAAAATAGCTGACGAAAACTATATGCTGGTGGTGAATGCATCGAACATGGACAAAGACTGGAACTGGATTGCATCGCACAACGATACGGGAGCACAAATGAAGAATGTGTCCGACGAATATTCTTTGTTGGCTATACAAGGCCCGAAAGCGACTGCTATATTGAGCAAGCTAACACCTGTTGATTTAACACAGATTCCTTATTATACATTCGTAATTGGTAAATTTTGCGGAGTAGATGATGTTATTATTTCCAACACTGGATATACCGGGGCGGGAGGATTTGAAGTATACTGCAAAAACGAAAATGCAGCAGCATTTTGGGATGCCATACTTGAAGCGGGTAAAGCTGAAGGATTAAAACCTGCCGGACTTGGAGCACGCGATACACTTCGTTTAGAAATGGCTTTCTGCTTATATGGAAATGATATTGATGACTCTACTTCGCCCATGGAAGCAGGATTGGGCTGGATAACCAAATTCACCAAAAAGTTCACTAATTCCGATGCCCTGCAAAAACAAAAACTGGAAGGAGTATCGCGCAAGCTAGTCGGTTTTAAAATGATTGACAAAGGTATTCCCCGTCATGGATACGAAATAACCGATTCAGAGGGCCATACCATTGGTATCGTAACTTCAGGTACTCAATCTCCGTCATTGCAACAGGCAATAGGTATGGGCTATGTGAAAACAGATTCTTCTAAACCAGGAACTGAAGTATTTATTAAAATCCGCGATAAACTTATTAAAGCTGCTGTAGTCAAAACCCCATTCTACCAACCCGCTAAATAAATGCAGCACCAAGACGGAAAGAAAACGATAGAAGTATGCTTTTCCCCACACTCCTTTCCCCTTTATCCGCACCAGGAAAGCATTGTGGTTGTAATTGATGTATTACGGGCTACTTCATCCATCTGTGCTGCTTTACATTATGGCGTAGAGCGGATTCTTCCTGTGGCATCGGTGCATGAGGCAAGAAATTATCAATCTAAAGGATTTTTATGCGCAGCGGAAAGACAAGCGCAAAAGGTAGAAGGCTTTGATCTGGGTAATTCCCCATCAGAATATAATAACCCCAAATTAAAAGGTAAAATAATAGTATTTACCACTACTAACGGTACCCAGGCTATTCGTGCAGCACGTGAAGCATATCGCATTGTAATAGGCTCATTTGTTAACCTTACCGTACTTTGTGAATGGTTATCGCATCAAAATAAAAATATCATTTTGCTTTGTGCCGGGTGGAGAGACTTTTTTAACCTCGAAGATACACTATGCGCCGGAGCCATTGCTCATACCTTAGATAAAACGAATCTTTTTGAAACCAATTACGATTCAACACTTGCCTCGAAAACTTTATATGAACTTGCCCAAAAAGACTTAATAGGATTTATGGAAAATTCATCTCACTTCAAACGGCTTGAAAAACTAAATCTGTCGGAAGATGTGAAGTATTGCCTATCGTTAGACCTTGCCCCGGTAGTTCCTGTATTAGAAGGTAATTATCTTATTCCTTATAAATCTAAATGAGAAAACTTTACTCATTAGTTTTCCTTGTTACTTTCATTTTTATTTCCTCAAATGCCTTCTCCTGGGGATTTTATGCCCATAAAAAAATTAATAGGATGGCTGTTTATGGGGTACCTTCTCCTCTATCAGTCTTCTACAAAAAGAATATAGAATACATAACCAAGCATGCTGTTGATCCGGATAAGAAACGGTTTGTAGATTCTGCTGAAGGACCTCACCATTACATTAACCTTGACCATTATGGAGCAACCCCCTTTGCTGTGTTGCCTAAATACTGGAGAGATGCTGTAAAGAAATACACAGAAGACACACTGAACAAATATGGCACCCTTCCCTGGGAAGTAATTTATTGGGAGAATAAACTTACGGATGCTTTCAAGAAAAAGGATTTACAGGCGATACTTCGTGCATCGGCTACTATTGGCCATTATGTGGCAGATGCCCATGTGCCTTTGCATACTGTATCTAACTATAATGGACAAAAAACAAACCAATTAGGAATTCATGCCCTTTGGGAGTCGGCTATCCCCGAAGCTTTTGGAGATAGCTACCAACATATAAATGGAGGTGCCGTTTACTTGAAAGATCCCGCAGCTACTGTCTGGAACATTTTACAACATACGTATCCTTTATCGGCGACTGTATTAGTAACCGAAAAAGAAGTATCAAACCACTTTACCAGTAATGAGAAGTATTTATCGGGTAAAAGTGATGGTCATAAAATTAGATATACCCCGGCTTATATTGCCACTTATAATAAAGCGTTAAATGGCATGGTTGAAAAACAACTCCGCTCATCTGCTATTGATGTTGCCAGTTTTTGGTACACCGCCTGGGTAAATGCCGGGCAACCTGACTTATCTAAGTTAAAGACGACTAATTAGTCTGTTTTTAAGTATTTTTTAAGATTATTTTAAGTATATTATAGGTATTTTGGCTTATAAATACATTACCTATTAACGTCAATAAATATGCTTATAATCAACGACTTAAACATATTAAATTGAATTAAAAATTATACAACTGTTAAGCACTTTCCAGCCCCAACACAGCGCGGACGGATTTCGTTATTAACAGGTAGAAAGATACAATTATTTAACTCAATTTTAAAACATGAAAAAAGTATTATTTACAGCAGCAATTTTATTTGCCGGAACCGCATTTTCGAATGCACAAACAATTTTATTAAACGAAGGATTCGAAGAAAATGGGACTCCGCCAAAAGGATGGAGCGGCATGGGAGCATTTAATTCAAATGGAACAAATTTATGGGAAGCGGCTGCAGCGAACAGCATTCCTAACAGTAATATTTCTCCCTATAAAGGCAGCTATATGGCAGCCCTCTGGGATCAAGGGTTTATCACTTGCGTAACGGATATGGTGCCACCATTTCTTAATTTAAAAACTTATAGCAGCGCTAAGCTCAGGTTCTATTACATCGCTACTCATTATTTTTCTCCCTTTGATGATAGTCTCGGAGTTTTCTACTATATCGGAAAACATGGCGCTTTGCATGCACTTCCCATTGTAGGATATAAAACGGTAAACTCGAATACAAATCCACAATGGGATTCGACAACCCTTACTATTCCCGGTGGCTTAGACAGCGTTTTTATAGATTTCAGGGGCTATTACAACCAGGATAATGGAATTTTTATTGACAATGTAACCGTTACTGGTATATCAACTGCAGTAATAGATAATATAGAAACATCCGCAACAACTATAAGTGTTTATCCAAATCCTAGTAATGGGGTTTTTACGTTAGCACTTAGTCATGCCGAACTTGTTTCGGCATCGCAACCTATTATTGAAGTATATAATTCACTGGGTCAAAAAGTATTTATTGAGACCATGAAACAAGTTCAGGGGGACAATACCATAAATATTTCTAACCTACCCAACGGTATTTATTTTTATAAGGTAATTACCCAAGCTAGGGAGTTAATAAGTGAAGGAAAAATTTTATTAGCAAAATAAAACAATCATCTGTCCATTTTAAAGGTCAATCTAAGGGTTGACCTTTTTTTTATTATTTATATCAGCCGCTTTCTTTATGCCAGATAGCCTTGTTTAATAAATTGAAACTTTGATAAACCTATCAAGTATTATTTTATATTTAAATTCGTATTAAATATTTGCCTTTGAAGAATAAGCTTTTCAAATACCTTGAGATACTTCTTTTTTATTCGGGACTTTCTCTAAACATCTGGATAATTTTCCATTTTACATTTATATCTGGCAATGATGGTCCTTCACATTTATATTACTCCCGTGTACTGCAATATCTTTTTGTTAATAATTCATTTTTAGGCGATTACTTTGTTGTTAATCATCTGCCGGTTCCAAATCTTACAGACCATTATTTACTCGCCTTACTCGATTTACTTTTCTGTTCTTCTTATTCACAAAAAATATTACTATCCATCTTTTTTATAGAATTTCCTCTTTGTTGCAGATCTATCATAAGAAAATATACCCCCGGGACTATTGCAGCCAGTTCATTTATAATACCTTTTACTCATTGCTGGCTATTCTATTATGGTGCATATAATTTTTCAATATCATTTACTTTTCTATTTTTTGCACTATACTATTATTTCAAAAAATTCTCAAATACATCTGTATTGTATCCACCCAAAAAATATTTTATTTTTTCACTATTAGTTTTGCTCAATTACTTCACCAATGGCATTTCATTTATATTTTTAGGCCTAGCCTGTCTACTGGCAGAAATATATTGGCTTTTCCCGAAAATAAAAGTGAAAGAAGTGAAAAAACAATATGTTTTAAAACGCATCTTTTGGTTCTCCATGCTATGGATGCCCGGCATTGTTATGTTATATATTGTTAATCTGACAATACCCGGTTTGCATAATTCCTATATGCATCGCATTCCCTACGATTTACCTGTAAGTGAACTTCTACAATGGTTCTATAATTTCAAATGCCTGACATTTAATCAACCCAATGAAGGAATTTATACGCACCTCTTTTTCTATTGGCTTTTGCTGACAACAGCAATTGCCATTTATCTGCGTCTGAAGAACAGCGCAAGGTTTGTATTTACGGATATCTTTTTAATACTGTTTTTCCTCACTACTGTTGCCTACTTTATTATACCACAAAATGCAAGTGTGGGACTTCTTTCCGACCGCCTATTTTATTATCTTCTAATTTTTCTTCTATTCTGGATTGCATTGCAAAAAAGTATGCATAAAGTGGCACTTCCCTTGGCTGCCATAGCTTTAATAATACATGCTTTCTTTTTTTTCGGGAGTCGCTATAGTTTTTTAACTGATTTTGACAATGAAGTTGCAGAGATGCAAATAGCCGGTACTTTTGTGAAACCTAACAGCGTCGTTTTTCCTTTAAAGGTAAGCAATATCCACCCTCTGTCCGGAAGTATATGTAATATATTGGGGATTGATAAACCATTGGTAATACTGCAATGGTATGAACCCGATTTTGGTTGGTTTGCGGTAAACAGAACAATAGGCTGTACACCTAAGCTATATATTAATCCTTATTTGCCGGATGGACGGCTTTTTTGGGTAGATAATAATGAGGATAAGATTCTAAAAGTAGTGGATTATATTCTTTTTTATGGAGATAATAACGAGGTAATTTCCCAGTTTGTAAAAGCACATCTAAAGAGTGCTTACATTCCCCTCTTTACCTCTCCTGATAATAAAATACATATCTATCAATTAGTGAATCGTCCTTTTGAGCCACCTGAAAATTTCTAGTTAGCTTTCTTTCTAGCTTTTTCCATCTGCAGAGTTTTTATTATTAGGAGCAGCCGTTTTAAACTTGCGTATATTAAGTTGCAAGTTGAGCATGTAATAGCGCCTTAATACCATCGTTTGACTGTCTTGAATATACGTATCAGTTACTGTGCGGGTAATATTGGTATTTTGGTTTAATATATCATTCGCGCTTATAGATACTTGCAACATTTTATCTTTTAAAAACTTATATCCTATCGAGGCATTCCATAAATAAATAGCCTGGTTATACTGCATTGCGGATAAGCCACTGTAAGAAGTTTGACTAAGGCTGGTATTTACTATCAGCCCTTTAAAAAATATCAGGTTGATTTTTCCTGTCAGTATCCCGGTATAGTAATTATCGTCTTCCTGGTTTTGCAATGTATTTGTGACGGTGCTATAATTAGCGGTATACGATAGGGTGTAATCTATATTCTCACTTATGTCACTGCTTAACACGGCCCCTTCGCTATAAGTGTAATTAGCTGAATAATTAGTAACATCATTTATCAATGCCGGCGTGTGCGTATAGGTAATACCTGAATTCAAGTTCAGGTTTACTTTAAGTGGTCGTATAAGCCATCCATAAGTGATAAAGCCTTTTGCATTCCAATAGCCTTGCAGGTTCACAGGCTCTGAAAGTTGGGAACCATTATACAGTATCATTCCATTGGAAAGTGAGCTATCTCGAAGTGGAATAAAAGAAGCATTCCCTACATAATTTTGAATATAATTTACATAGGTATATACCAAAAAAGTAGTACCTGCATTGGAATTAGTAGCGCCATACCGTGCTATGAAACTCTGTTCAAAGTCCTGTTTCAAATTGGGATTACCTGTATTAAGTAACAATGGGTTACTGTTATTCACTACATTTTGCAGTTGAGATATAGTAGGAGGAGTAGTATTGGTACGATACATAAACCGCAGATTTTTGCTTTGCGAAAAACGGTAATTGAATATTATTCGCGGAAGCACACTTGTATAACTGCGTTGTATTTGCCCACTTGTTGGATATTGCTCCTGGCCAATTAATGTGGCATATTGAGGGTTTATACTGAGCATTAAGTAATATTTTTTCCCATGATTGAGCCGGTAGCTTAATCCAAATGACTGTGTGATATAAGTATCTTCATATTGATTGGAAAGAGCGCTGTCAAACAATACGTATCCACCCAAAGTAGAATCGTAGTTAAATGTTCTTCTATTTGTGTTATTATAGTTTTCGGAAGGGTTGTAATTTAGTTGAAGAATACTGTTGCTGTCGAGAGGTTGAGTATAAGAGATGTTTGAAGAATAAATGTCTCCCCATGTTGGTTGGGTATATTGCTCGTTTAGAACAGTAGAAACCGTAGTAGTATCCTTTGCAAAGTAATCATCCAGTGAAAAAAGATTTCCGGGCACGTTTTTATTATTTTCATCAAAGCTCAGATTCAAGGAAATCGTTCTGTGCAGTTTATGAAATTTGTGCATATAAAGAATGTTACCGGAATAATCATATCCCCGGCTGGTAGAAGAAGAACTGGTTCGCGAAAAGCTTTGTTCAATATCCGTCAACATATCTGTTTCCGTAGAATTGGCTGATGCTTCTGTCTGCTGAATATTACCTTTCAATATCATATATATGGCATTATTCGTATCCACATTCCACTCCAATCGGCTGTTTATACGATTATTGTAGTTGGTGTTACCCGTGCTTGAGTTTTGATTATATATATTGCTGTTTTCTTCCCCGCTGGTGTAAGCAGTTGTAGAGGTTGTATTATTACTATTTACAGCATTATTAAAAAAATAGCTGGCCGTTAGCCTGATTCTGTTCTTATCCCAGGCATCAGTATAATTCATACCCACAGAATTTGTTGTAGTGATTCCGCCCTGTGTACCCACCAGGTAATTTCCTGCTCCTCTTGTAAGTCCGCCACTGGTAGAAGAGATATTATTTCCACCGCTTCCCCCTCCTCCAAAACGGGCACCGCCTCCTGAACCACCTCTCCCACCACCTCCGCCATTACCACTACCACCTAACATACCTAATATATCCTGGGTGGCAAAATTTTGTTGGTTAATGTTATTGGCAAGACCTATTATGCTAAAACGGCTGGGACCATTAAAAAAATTCATATTACCGCCTGCCGCGTAGCGCTGGTCAGTTCCATAGCCTCCATAAGCTTTCCCAAATGTGCCATTCCTGCGATTTTTTTTAGTAACTATATTGATTGTTTTTTGTGTATTTCCATCGTCAAAACCTGTGAATTGCGCCTGATCGCTTAGTTTATCAAATACCTGTATTTTATCTATAACCTCTGCCGGAAGGTTTTTCAAGGCAACCATAGGGTCATCACCAAAAAAAGGAGTGCCGTCCACCAATACTTGTGTTACCTGTTCTCCATTTACTGTAACAGACCCATTCTGCGATGTTATCCCCGGCATTTTATTTACCAGGTCTTCAGCCGAAGCATCGGGTTGGGTTTTAAAGGCATCTGCGTTATATTCTGTAGTATCTTCACGTTGCTGAACAGGCACTACCCCATGGATAGTAACCTGTTTTATATCGGTGGTACCAAATTTCATTTTTTGGACACCCATACTAATATCAGTAAATGATTGGGCAAGACGAATATTAAAATCCAGAAACCCTATAAAGGAAGCCCTCAACCTGTAACGCGCCGGAGTTATGCTTTGAAAAACAAAAATTCCGTTGTTATCTGTTACCGTAAAAAATTGTTTGGCGCTATCGGGTGTATATAACGTAACAGCTACACCCTGCATGGGTATTTTATCAGAATCGCTGATAAACTTGCCATATATCTTTATAGGTTGCGGATTAGGGGATTGTGCATTAACAGCGGTTCCGAAAAAAAAGGTCAGCAATAAAATAACAATATATTTCCTTTCTTTCAATCTGGATTGCTTTCTTTTATTGTTTTGACGGCGGTTGTACGGCTAAACGGAATTTTATATGTGTAGTAAGTACCTCCGGTTCCGATGATCCGCCACCGCCATGCATACCTCCACCACCCATACCGCCTCCCATTCCACCACCACCACCATGACCACGTCCCCCTCCTCCTTCACTTCCACCGCCGCCACCATTGTTTCTTTGACTTTCAGATACCATAAAAGATATACCAAAAACCTTATTACTATCGGAAAGTGAAAGCGAGTTTTTATAAAAGGTATTGAATGGAATGCATACTTCATAAATCATAATGCTATTGGTATCCCAATTAAGACAGGCATTAATTCCATACGTATTAGGAACTTGTGCTAAGCCATTAATAGCATTAGTGAACCCGGTAAGTTTTATTTCTTTGCTTATTCCTTTGTAGTGCTTTTTCAGGTTATTAGCCCCAGTCATATTATCCATAGATGCTGACGATTCAGATGATTCATAAGAATCTGAATGCTTTGAAGAAGCCTCTTGACCATTGGCTCCTCTTTCTATAATCGGAAACTGCATACCTACCTGGTTCTTTTTCCCCCCGGTAGTGTCAATCCATATTTGCATGCCGCTGCGAATAATTCCTTTTTGTGTTTCATTCTCCGTAGCACGAACGCATAAATAGAGATTATTTTTATCGTTTGTAACTGTGAAGTTAAGTTTGGTTTTATCATCAAAATAATCCAATGGAATTTTCCATTCAGTTGCTTTCCCATCAATAGTAACTTGTTTATCCTGCCACACACTGCTGTATACAAGGGGAGATGAGCAGCCTGCCATCCATAGTAAAGAAATACCGGTTATAATTTGTCCCAGGGGATTTATATGCTTCATGGTTACTTTAAAAAAATAAGTTAAAAATGTTAGACGATATTGCATTCTGTACCTTGCTTAAACTATGTTTTATACAAATATACCTGCTTTAATACCTTTGTCGTCGAATTTATCAGCCATTCCAAAACCATTTTGCTTAATATTAAAGAATGTTCTTAAGTAGAAAGGTTTAAATCCCTTTATGTAATAAAAGAAAATACATTAAACTTCATTTTAAAAAGATAGTCTATTACTCAAATAAATAAAAGAAGTATGGAAACAACAAAGAGCAAAACAAAGGTTCTGATATTATGTAGCTTATTTACCTGTTTATGTATCATCGGTAGTGCACAAGACTATTACGGAGGAGGAGGAAACGGTTCACAGAGAAGACAACCTTCGAATAACAATCAACCGAAGGATAAAGATAATACCCCTGAGGAACCCAGCGGATACATTTCGATAAATTTTGGATTTGCAACTCCGGAAGGAAATTTTTCACAATCTTATTCCGAAAACAGCTTTAGTAATGGTTCAGCTGTTGGAATTGGATATGGTAACTATGCCCAGCCCGGAAGTGCATTTCACTTTTCGCTCGGAATCCCGGTTGACCATTCAAACTTTGGAGTCGCTTTGATGTTTGGCAGTTACAGCAATCAATATGATATTAACAGTTATGCGAACAGTCTTAATGCTTCGCCTATAAATTATAATGCATACAGTAATTCCCCAATTATTGCCTATCAATCAGGAGGCGGACAAAATACATATGATGAAAGCAGCATAATGGGTGGTCTTTTTGCCACTTATCCCATAGGAAGATTATCTCTGGATGGAAGACTTATGCTTGGTGCTCTTTTATGCAACCTGCCGGAACAATACATAACGGCGGAAGATGCCGATGGCGATTATCTGCAGTATGATGTAGAGGCAAGTAATTCCACTTCACTCGCATTTGATGTGGGTGTAGGTGCACGATTTTTGATAGCACAATTGGGAAGAAGAAAACTTTGTGTAATGGTGAATGCCGACTATCTATATTCCAATGTTTCATATAGCACTCAACAAGATTTATACGTAACACCGAGTAGCGGAAGTAATGCAGGGTATCTTGTACAATTGGTGCCATCTCCTCAAATGTCAGGAAAGTTGCCTATCAGCTTGCTCAATATTACTTTTGGTATAGGCTATCAACTCTAATTTAAGAGTGAGGGGAAGTAGCTCCTGTTTCAAAATACTAAAAAAGAGCAAATATGCCATGCCTTTGCCTGCTACAAAATTTATAGTGAAGCAAAAAAATATCGGCTTTGTGTGCTTTTACTATGTAAATCACATAAAAATAAAATGATAGATAAAAAATAATCACGTGACCAAACAAAACGAGCTTCGTAAAGCATAGAGCCACTATTTTTTTAATTTCGCAGCCAATTACCGGATAAGCTGTTTATGAAAAATTTCTTCAAGAGTGTATGGAAGTGGCTCAAGCGTATCGTACTTTTTTACTTTGCCTTAAGTATTATTTCGGTTATTATTTTCCGTTGGGTACCTTTCTATATAACCCCAATGGTAATTATACGTTACGTAAAAGAAAAATTTGATAAACACCCTGCCCCTATTCAAAAAACATGGGTATCTATCGATGAAATATCCCCCAATTTACAATTAGCTGTATTTTGTTCCGAAGACCAGAATTTTTTTCATCACCACGGATTTAATTTCCAGGCAATTCAAGCCGCCTGGCAACACGATGAACATTCTAAAAAGATACGTGGAGCCAGTACTATTAGTCAACAGGCAGCCCGTTGTGCATTCCTTACCACCAACCGCAGTTGGATAAGGAAAGGGTTTGAGACCTATTTTACCGGGTTAACCGAATTATTTTGGAGCAAAAAACGAATCATGGAAGTATACTTGAATGTGATTGAATTTGGCAAAGGCATTTTTGGGGCGGAAGCTGCATCGGAATATTATTTTCATAAGCATGCTAAAAACCTTACACGCCAGGAAGCTGCAGCATTGGCCTCCATCTTACCCGACCCTATAAAATGGAGCCCTATAAACCCCGGCCCATACGTGGCAGAACGCCAGCAATGGATAGTAGGGCAAATGGATCATTACGCTTCACTGGATATTAATAATCCACCTAAATAGGAAGTTTTACCTAATTTCGCAGCCATAAAATCCAATATGGATAAAGCCATTTTTGACAAATATGAACCCATAATAGGGCTCGAAGTGCACATACAGCTTTTAACTAACAGCAAAGCCTATTGTAGCGACTCTACCGAGTTCGGAGCCATGCCAAACACGCAAGTAAGCCCTATTTCATTAGGTCATCCGGGCACCCTGCCTATGGTAAATAAAAAAGTAATAGAATATGCCGTGAAACTTGGCCTGGCTTGTAAATGCAACATAACAAAAGAGAATCAATATTCACGGAAAAATTATTTCTATCCGGACTTACCAAAAGGGTATCAAATTACCCAACAAAATACTCCCATTTGTACTGGGGGATATATTGCCATAAATACCAACGGAGGAAGAAAAAATAAACAGGTTGAACTGACACGTATCCACATGGAAGAAGATACCGGCAAAAGTATACATGAGCAAGATCCTGAATATACGTTAATTGATTTGAACCGTGCGGGAGTACCCTTGCTCGAAATTGTCACGGAGCCAGTTATATCAAATGCTGAAGAGGCTTACAGCTACCTTACAGAATTAAGAAGGTTGGTACGTTACCTTGAAATTTGCGATGGCAATATGGAAGAAGGCAGTTTGCGGTGCGATGCCAACGTTTCAGTCCGGCTAAAAGGAGCACCCAAGTTTGGCACTAAAGTGGAGGTAAAAAACATGAACTCCATCAGCAATGTACAAGCTGCTATTGAACATGAAATTGTGAGACAAATAGAAGAGCTGGAGGCCGGAGGCAAAATAATGCAGGAAACGCGCAGTTATGATGCTTCAACAGGTAAAACATTCACTATGCGTACTAAGGAAAGCGCTGATGATTACCGCTATTTCCCAGAGCCTGATTTGCCGCCCGTAGTGGTGCTGCCCGAATATATAGAGGATGTTCGCCTGACATTGCCGCCATTACCGGATGAACTTTATGAAAAATATACCTCGGCCTATAAACTGAGTGATTATGATGCATCGGTAATTATAGACAATAAAGAATTTGCGCTTTACTTTGAGGAACTAAGCAAGCTTACCACCAACCATAAAGCCGCAGCCAACTGGATGATGGGCGACGTAAAGTCGTACCTGAATGAAAATGCTGTACCGATCGATAAATTCCCGCTGAAACCGGCTGCTATTGCTGATATTATTGCCTTGATTGATTCCAGTAAGGTGAATTATACTATTGCTTCACAACGTATTTTCCCGGCACTGTTGAAAGAACCCTCTAAAACAGCAAATGATATAGCCAAAGAACATAACCTTGTGCAGGAAAGCGATGAAGGTGTATTGGAAGAGTTTATAAAAGTTGCATTGGCAAAGTACCCTGAAAAAGTAATTGAATATAAAAACGGTAAAACCAGTTTAATTGGACTCTTCATGGGTGAAATAATGAAATTATCGAAGGGCAAAGCCGACCCCAAAAAAGCTACATCGTTATTAAAAGATATTTTGGAAAAATAATATCCAATCACTATCAATCGTCGTAAATGCCAAACAACATGAATCCAATGAAATCAACACATATTGCCCTCCCCTTACTAGTTGCGGGAACTCTGTTTTTTTCTTCCTGCCATAATACAAGTAAAAAATCATCATTTGAATTAAGCGGCACTTTATCCCAGGCTGGTGAGGGAATAAAAGTATACCTCGACAGGCTACTGCCTGACACTACCCAGCATCTTGATTCAACAACCATTGATAAAAAGGGGACATTCACCTTTAACACCTCAGGGATATATAAAGGATTTTATACACTCCGCATCACTCAACAAAACTATGTTACACTGATTCTTGACTCGAACGAAAAAGTGAACATAATCGGAAATGCCCAAAACCTCGGGTATACATATACCGTTGACGGCTCACCCGATTCAAAATTATTCTGGCAATTCAATATGGAAGCCAAAACCAATATGATGAAGCGTGATTCGCTGCAACGTTTGTTCCAGGCATTGGTTAATACTGTGGGCGGAAACAAACAAAAGCTCGACTCGCTGAATGGTGCTTTTGAAAAACCCTATAATGCACTAATGGACAAAGAAGATTTGTTTATAAAGAACTTCATCAGGCAAAATATCAATTCATTTGCCTGCCTTGCCGCCAGCATGCAACTGTCACCTGACAGGGATATTGCTTATTATTCGTCGCTTGATAGTGCACTTAATAAAGAATACCCGAATTCTGTTTATGTGCACCGCTATCATTCCATGTACGAAGGAATGGCAGCAGTAGCCGTAGGTGCCATGGCACCAGATATTACCCTGCCAGACACAACCGGAAAAATGGTTTCCTTATCCGGTTTACGCGGCAAATATGTACTGATTGATTTTTGGGCATCATGGTGCGGCCCTTGTAAAGAAAGCCTACCGGGGTTGGTGAATATTTATAATAAATACAAAGACAAAAACTTTACGGTATTTAGCGTGTCTCTCGATAAGTTTAAACCTGACTGGGAAACTGCTATTAAGAAGTTTAACCTAACCTGGACACAGGTTAGCGAACTAAAGTACTGGGATTCAAAGGTGGTAAAGCTTTATCATTTCGATGGTATACCATTTACTGTACTTGTATCGCCGGAAGGAAAGATTATTGATAAAAAATTAAGCGACTCTGACTTGGAGTTGGAATTGCACAATCTCCTGGATAAGCCTAAGTCGTAGAAGTCCGGTGAAGTCGCATTTATATGTGATAAACTGTCATGCCGAGCTTGTTTCAGCATCACAACTTATTGTTTGCGACCCTGAAACAAGTTCAGGGTGACAAAAAACGGCATATAAAAGCTACGGTTTCCTGATAATTTTCTTTCGGGATGTTATCATATTCAAAAATTATCTACTTTTGCGCCTCTTTAAAAAATTAAGGCCCGTTCGTCTAGGGGTTAGGACGCCAGGTTTTCATCCTGGAAACAGGGGTTCGATTCCCCTACGGGCTACCTTAGTTGAATGAGTTAATAATAGCTTTATTTCTCCCCTGCCACCTTCACAATATCGGGTACTTCCAGAATTGATTTGTCATAGCCTTTTGTTACGCAATGAATCATTGCAAGGCCCAATTCCTTGAGTGTACATACAAATTTTGGGAACAGCATCCGCAGAATAGGATACATCCAGCTCATTACAAAATATGCCTTTTGAGTATTTTTAGCCCCTTTGGTGGGTTGCATATAGCCTGGACGAAACATATAAGCTTTCTTAAATGGCAAGGCCATTAAATCTACTTCGGTTTTACCTTTTACACGTATCCAAAAGCTTCGGCTGGTGCCTTTGTTATTGGTTCCTGCACCCGACACATACGTGAACACCATACCCGGATTCTGTTTACACAGCAGTTGTGCCATAGTCATGGTAAGATCATATGTCAGATGACGATATTCAGGCTCCTTCATACCAACGGAAGTTACCCCAAGGCAAAAAAAGCAGGCATTATAATTTACCAATTGCTCTTGTATTGGGGAAAGATCAAAAAAATCAGCCAGGATAATTTCTTTCAGTTTAGGATGTGTGTATCCGCAAGGCTTCCTGTTTATAACCAGTACTTGTTCTACATCAGGGTGTGAAAGGCATTCGAGCAATACCCCCTCGCCTACCATGCCTGTGGAGCCTGTTATGATTGCCCGTACTTTCATTTTATATTATCATTATCCGCGCTAAAGCGGAAACCAAGCCGCTTGCCGGTTTGTATTTGCATGCGGTTGTTTTCTTCTTCCATGGCAGAAACACTTACTTCTTTAATTGCATCGAAAGACGGCACAAATAAGTTAAATGACAACGTATAAATAATGGCTGAATTAATTATTTCTGTCATGGCTTTTTTATCAAGTACAGCATTGGCGAAATCATTATAAAGGAAACCCAGTTGGCGTTTACCTTCTACAAAATAGTGCATTTCATGGTTCACAAATATGCGGGCAATCAGGTAGCCGGCATCATTGATGCGATTATAAATAAATGAATCGGACAAAAAATTATAAATGCTGATGATGCCACAATAGGCATTTCCTTCATTATTCTTTACATAAGAGCTTTGCCACACTTGGTTACTTTGATCAAATTCAAAAACGTTGGTTTGCATATAAAACACCAATACATCTTCAGCCACCGTTAGGGTAGCTTCAAATTCGTTTTTTTCCTTGTATGCAATGTTTATCCGCTTATCAAATGAACTTGCTTTTTGCGATAGGTTTTTTGCGATTTCCTGGAGGGTTTCCTTCAGCATTATGAAGGCATCGGCCATGTTTTTACGTACATCAAGCTGTAAACTTGTTTTTTCTTTTAACAGCTTTAATATGAGCTCCTCCGGAGTTAGTTTAGTGTCCATAAATCTAATTAGGAATCTGGAATTACAAATTAGAAATTAATTGAAAATTCCTAATTATTAATTCCTGATTCTGTTAATAGGCTTTAGCAAATATAACTCTTTGTTTGGAAGGCTTACCCGAGTAAATACAGACGCCTTCTTCCTGCTGATTATCCATAGGGATGCAACGAATAGTGGCCTTTGTCTCCTCTTTTATCTTCTCTTCTGTTTCGGTGGTTCCATCCCAGTGTGCTAATACAAATCCTCCTTTCTTATCTAACACTTCTTTAAAAGAATTATAGTTGTCCACTTTTACCGTGCTCTGCTCACGGAAGGCAAGCGCTTTATTGTATAAGCTTTGCTGAATTTCGGAAAGAAGATTTTTTATATAAGCAGTAATACCATCAACAGGTATAAATTGTTTTTGCTTCAAATCACGGCGATAAACTTCTACGGTTCCTTTTTCAAGGTCTTTAGGACCAATGGCTAATCGTACAGGTATACCCTTTAATTCATATTCGGCAAATTTCCATCCCGGGCTATGTTTATCGTCTGCATCTATTTTTACCCGTATGCCTTCTTTTGATAATTCACTATTGATAGTAGAAACAACCTCCATAACTTTTTTCAATTGTTCTTCATCACGATAAATAGGTACAATAACTACCTCGTGAGGTGCAAGCATAGGAGGAAGCACCAATCCGTCATCGTCAGAATGAGTCATTATCAATGCGCCCACAAGCCTTGTGGACACTCCCCAGGAAGTGGCCCACACTAATTCTGATTTGCCTTCTTTATTAAGGAATTTCACATCGAATGCTTTAGCAAAATTCTGACCCAGGAAATGTGATGTTCCGGCCTGTAGGGCCTTTCCATCCTGCATCAGGGCTTCAATACAATAAGTATCTATAGCTCCGGCAAAACGCTCATTGGCCGTTTTTACGCCTTTTACAACAGGCATCGACATCCATTTTTCAGCAAATTCAGTATAGATATCTAGTATTCGCAATGTTTCTTCTACGGCTTCTTGACTAGTAGCATGGGCAGTATGCCCCTCCTGCCACAAGAATTCAGTGGTACGGAGAAAGAGACGCGTCCGCATTTCCCAGCGTACTACATTGGCCCATTGGTTTATGAGAAGTGGTAAATCACGATACGATTGTATCCAGCCTCTATATGTATTCCAAATAATGGTTTCAGAAGTGGGGCGCACAATTAACTCTTCTTCCAGTTTAGCAGTTTCATCCACTACAATCCCTTCGGGAGAGTTTTTCAACCGATAATGTGTTACTACGGCACATTCTTTAGCAAACCCTTCTACGTGGGCTGCTTCTTTCGAAAAAAAGGATTTAGGAATAAATAAAGGAAAATATGCATTTGAATGTCCCGTACTTTTAAACATATCATCCAGCGCACGTTGCATTCTTTCCCAAATAGCAAACCCATAAGGTTTAATAACCATACAGCCCTTAACAGCTGAATAATCAGCCAGTCCGGCTTTTATTACCAGTTCATTATACCATTGCGAATAGTCCTGTTCTCTCGATACGATGGCCTTGCCCATAATGCTAAAAATTGTTAAAAATTTTTATGTCCTTATTCTTCACCTAAAATTCATTTAAAATGCGTAACTTCGTCCCAGTTTAAAGTGTATTATAAGGATTAATTAAATAATTAATTGACTTCGACAAAAGTAAACAATAAACCTTTAAACGAACCAAAAGTCTAACCTTACAAAAAGTAAGAACAGCTATGAAAACCTTGCTTAAAATATCTGCCGTCGGCCTTATTGCAATCAGTCTTGGTTCTTGTGCATCACAAGGAAGTATGGCCGCCCATAATAACGATGATGGTATATATGCATCACGCAACAATACCGCCCCTGCCAATACACCTGCTCCGGCAGCTACAAGCCAAACACAAAATCAGCCTGCCATTGCAGTGAACGATTCAAACAAAAACAATTACTATTCCAATGATTATAACTACTCCTCTAATGTAGGGAAGTATGATCAGAATTGGAGTAATAACGATAGTTATTATGATGACAGCTATGCCTACAATTACGATCCGTATGCTTTCGGTTATCCATATTATGGTTGGGGATTGGGCTATGGCTATCCATACTATGGCTGGGGCTTAGGTTTCGGGTGCAGTTACCCATACTGGGGCTTAGGTTTTGGGTGGGGATTTGGGTATCCCTATTGGGGTGGCGGTTACTATCCAGGTTACTGGGGTGGCGGATATACATATAACCATTACCACGGATACCGTAATGCTATTGTGGGTTCTCCACGGTCCATTAGAACACAATCGAGTTTTGCAAGCAACCTTGGCACGCGCACCGCAAACGGTAATAGCGTTAGAGCTAACAATGCAGTATCACCTGCCAGATACTCAAACACAAGAACAGCCGGTAATAATTTTTCAAATATTGCAAATGCATCCTCTCACGGTTCTGTTGTAAATTCCAATGCAAGAACATATACCAATTCAAGCAGGGTTGCTAACGGAAACGGATATTCACACTCAGGAAATACCAACAATTATAACAGCAGGGCTTATTCCAGGAATAACAACTACACCCGTAATAACTCCTACAATAGAAATAACTACAGTAATTCCCAACGTGTTTACTCCCGCTCCGGAGGCTCACAAAGAAATTATGGCGGGGCTTACAGCAATCGTTCCTCTTCGGGTTATAGTATTGGTCGCGGCGGATATGGAGGAAGCCATTTTGGCAGTGGATTTAGTGGTGGGAGCCATTCCAATAGTGGATTTGGTGGAGGAAGCCATTCTAGTAGCGGATTTAGCGGAGGTCATTCTTCCGGAGGCGCTGGTGGTGGCGCTCACTTCGGCGGTGGCGGCGGTGGAAGAAGATAAACTTCATCTCTACAAATTAATACCAATTCCAACATTTAAAACCTGATAAAAATGAGAAGGTTCTTATATTCTGCTTGCCTTTTTTCGGCAATTATTCCCCTGAAAACAAGCGCCCAATTGGGTGAATCAGATGCCCTGCGATATTCCCAGGATATTTTAGGAGGCACAGCCCGATTTGCTGCAATGGGCGGAGCTTTTTGTGCTGTAGGGGGCGATTTGGGCGCCCTGGGTTATAACCCGGCAAGCATTGCTGTTTATACAAATAATCAGCTGGAGATAACACCGGGCATTGCTTTTCAAAGCACAAACACATCATACAATGGCACTTCAACCACAAGTACCAATAGCGCCGGGACCCTCCAGAGCTTAGGATTTGTTGCCACAGACAAGGTTAGAAAGAAAGACAAAGATGCAACGGGGGGATGGAAGAGTTACAGTTTTGGGGTTGCCTATAACCGCCTGAATAATTTTAATGACAATGTAACTCTGCAAGGATATACCAACAAAAGTACATTCTTGAATGACCTTACATCGGAAGCAAATGGTACCAATTATAGCAATCTTAATAATATAGATGCATTCAGGGTGAGCCCTGCGTGGCAGGCTTACTTATTAGATACTTTGCCTAACAGCAATGGCTCTCAATATATGAACCTTATACAACCATCATTGAATGCAGGTGCAGGAAATATTTTACAAACGGAAAATATACAGACATCTGGATCCATGGGAGAAACAGATATAACCTTCGGAGGAAATTATAATGATAAGTTATTTATCGGGGGAACTATCGGTATCGTTGATGTTGATTACAACCTGACTGACACATATAGCGAACAGGCACAATATAACGATGCAACGTATGGGTTTTCTAACTATTCACTTACCCAGAATTTAAACACATCAGGTACCGGTGTTAATTTTAAATTGGGGATTATTTACCGCATCTTTGACTGGCTTAGGGTAGGTGCTGCTATTAATTCACCAACTTATTTCAGTATGACCGATAATTATACTACAACCTGGCTTGCTAATTATTCCGCAGCAACTGTTTATAACGACTATCAAACCGGAGAGGTAGGCCCCCCTCCATCCCAAGTCCAATATAATTACAACCTCACCACTCCCATGAAGGCAATTGTAGGTGCCGCTGCAGTGATTAATGGTCAGGGTATTATTAGTGCAGATTATGAATATGTCGATTATTCCACTATTAGTATTAATTCCGGTGATTTAGGCTCGGGATACACCGCCCCCCTTAATACAGCTATTAGCCAGGATTTTATACAAGCAAACAATCTCCGGTTTGGTTTTGAATGGGTATTATATCCCATTAGTTTAAGAGCGGGATATGCTATCTATGGTAATCCTTATAACCAATCGACCGTAGGATATACTTCTATACGCAATACTTATTCCCTTGGGGTAGGCCTTAAGGTAAATCGTGTGGCATTTGATTTAGCCTATACACTTATGCAGTATAGCGAACAATATCAACCTTATTCTGAAGCCACCCCGGCCACCCTGAAAACGAATATATCAAATGTGATACTTACGATGGCTTATACATTCGATTCACCTAAAAACCATCCACACCACAGAAGGTATAACAGCTATCCGCCACCTCCGCCTCCCCCTCCGGGAGCTTACTAAAAGAGATTTTAAACACCTCGATACCCTCGGGGTGTTTTTATTTTACAAATTATTCTTATCACTGTTAATAGATGCAAGTACTATTTCTTCGCATCTAAATGGAGTGTGCGGAGCGTTTTAGCTTTTACCCAGGTAAAGCCCACTACAATTATGGTCATTGATCCGCCAAAAATAACAGATGAAATTAGTCCCATCAATTTCGCCATCACCCCCGATTCAAACTCTCCTATTTCATTAGAGGAACCAATGAAAATATTGTTTACGGAAGATACCCTGCCCCGCATTTCATCGGGGGTTCTTAACTGAAGAATGGTTGATCTTATAATTACACTTACACTGTCGAATGCCCCACTAACTGCGAGCAGAAAAACAGAAAGTATAAGATTGGTGGATATAGCAAACAGTATGATGCAAATGCCATAACCAATTACAGCGAGCAGCATATTACGACCGGCATTTCTAAATGGAGGACGGTATACCATTAAGGCGCCCATTACCACAGCCCCGATAGATGGTGCAGCCCGCAGCATACCCAACCCGATAGGGCCGGTATTCAATACCAATTTGGCAAATAATGGCAACAGAGCCACTGCCCCGCCAAAAAGTACTGCAAACAAATCGAGTGATAAGGCCCCTAATATGGCCTGATCGCTGAAAACAAATTTAATTCCCTGCGAAAGACTTGTAAAAAGCTTCTCTTTCTTTACCCTTTCAGGTAATGGACGTGATTTTATAAAACTGAAAAGAAGTAGAGAAATAAACGTTAATATAAAATCGGTGAGATAGCTTTTCCCTACACCAATTATCCCAAAAAGAAAACCACCTATAGCTGGGCCTGCAATTGCGCCTACTTGCCATGCAGTACTATTCCATGTGGTGGCATTAGGATAATCTTCACGTGGAACAATTTGAGATAAAAAGGCAAACATAGCAGGGGCAATAAAAGCTCTTGCAATACCCGTAAAAAATATAATTACATAAATAGGCAGAATACCATAGTGATGCAGGAACGAGTCATTATTTAACGTATACAGATATAAAATAAAGGTAGCTACGTTCATTATAGTGGCCGATACTATTATTATCCGCTTACGCTGGATAATATCAGCCACATGACCGGCAAACAAAGCCGTTGAAATAAAAGGGATAGCCTCAGTAAGGCCAATCATCCCGAATAAAAATGGGTCTTTGGTATATCCCAATATCTGCCAGCCGACAATAACCCCTTGCATCTGGGTAGCTATAGTTATTAAAAGACGGGCAAATGCAAAAAGCCTGAAATCTCGGTTTTTTAAAGAAACGTACGGATCGTTTTGCACGTAATCAGAAGTGTTTTTACAGGTGACAAACATACTAAACTTCTATTGAACTAATAGAATAGCTTGTTATATTAGAAAGTGTTAAACATTCTATAGTTTGCTATTTTATATCCTTTTCCTGCCTTTTAATTGTATTATCTTTGCCACCCTAAAGCTCCTAAATTTCAATAATATGAATATCAGTATAGTAGGCACAGGTTACGTAGGCTTAGTAACGGGTACATGTTTTGCAGAAACCGGTAACCATGTAATTTGCGTTGATATTAACATAGCAAAGGTGGAGGCTATGAAAAATGGCAAAATGCCCATTTATGAACCTGACCTGGATACCCTTTTTGAAAGAAACATCAAATCCAAAAGATTGAGCTTTACTACCCGCCTGAAAGAGGCGGTAGATAATTCGGATATTATTTTCCTTGCTCTACCTACTCCACCGAACGAAGACGGATCGGCTGATTTATCCTATATCCTCAAAGTAGCCGACGATTTAGGTAAACTGATTACATCGTATAAAGTTATTGTAGATAAAAGTACTGTACCGGTAGGTACTTCCGAAATGGTAAAAGCAGCAATTGCAGCTAATTGCAAGGTAGAATTTGATGTGGTTTCGAACCCGGAGTTTTTAAGAGAAGGTTTTGCTGTAGACGATTTCATGAAACCGGATAGGGTTGTGATTGGCACCTCCTCTCCAAGAGCAAGAAAAACGATGGAAGATCTGTACAAACCATTTGTCCGCCAGGGAAACCCTGTATATATAATGGATGAACGCTCAGCCGAACTTACCAAATATGCAGCCAATTCGTTTTTAGCAACTAAAATTTCGTTTATGAATGAAATTGCCAACATTTGCGAAAAAATGGGTGCTGATGTAGATGCGGTCCGCATTGGAATTGGGGCTGATCAACGTATAGGAAAACGTTTTTTATTTCCGGGAATAGGATATGGAGGAAGCTGTTTCCCTAAAGATGTGAAAGCATTGGTGCAGGCTTCAAATGAATATAACTACGATTTTAAAATTCTAAAATCGGTTATGCACGTAAACGAACTTCAAAAGCAATCTATTATCCATAGGCTAAAAGTGCACTTTCCTAACTTGGAAGGCTTAAAAATAGCTCTGTGGGGTTTGTCATTTAAGCCAGATACAGATGATATACGTGAGGCTCCGTCGCTTATTATTATCGATGAACTATTAAAACACAAGGCGAGTGTAAGCGCTTATGACCCAGCAGCTATGGAAAATGTGAGCAAATTATACGGTAGCCGTATCTACTTTGCATCCACCGAGTATGAGGCGCTGCAAGATGCCGATGCGCTTATTATAGCAACCGAATGGAGCGAATTCCGTACTCCTGATTTTAAGGAAATAAAAAACAGGATGACAAAACCTGTTATTTTTGATGGAAGAAACCTCTATTCGACCGAGCAAATGCAACAGGAAGGATTTACTTATTATAGCATTGGCCGGAAAGATGTGATATAATTATTAACCTATGAAAAGAGTATTAATTACCGGCGCAGCAGGATTTTTAGGGTCTCACCTATGTGATCGTTTTATCAAGGAAGGGTACCATGTTATAGCGATGGACAACTTGATTACCGGGGATCTTAGAAATATTCACCACCTCTTTTCATTGCAGCATTTTGAGTTTTATCATCACGATGTTTCCAAATTTGTTCACGTTCCCGGAGAACTACATTATATTCTCCACTTTGCATCGCCCGCAAGCCCTATCGATTATTTGAAAATACCTATACAAACACTAAAAGTAGGTTCATTGGGTACACATAATCTATTAGGTCTTGCTAAATCAAAAAATGCAAGAATATTGGTTGCTTCCACATCGGAGGTATATGGAGACCCGCTTGTGCACCCGCAAACAGAAGAATATTGGGGAAATGTAAACCCTGTTGGCCCCAGAGGTGTTTACGATGAGGCCAAGCGCTTCCAGGAAGCTATGACCATGGCCTATCACACCTTTCATAAATTAGATACAAGAATTGTACGCATTTTTAATACCTATGGGCCAAGGATGCGATTGAACGATGGCCGTGTATTGCCTACTTTTATTGGCCAGGCACTGCGCGGGGAGCCTCTTACAGCCTTTGGCGACGGCAGTCAGACACGTTCTTTCTGTTATGTTTCCGACTTGGTAGAAGGTATATATCGATTACTTTTAAGTGATTATGCCTACCCTGTAAACATTGGCAATCCTGCCGAAATCACTATCAATGAGTTTGGCGAAGAAATTCTTAAACTGACCGGAAGCGATCAAAAAATAATTCATACTGCACTTCCTAAAGATGACCCAAAACAACGCCAGCCCGATATTACGCTTGCTAAAAAACTCTTGGGATGGGAACCAAAAGTATCAAGAGCTGAAGGACTAAAAATTACACTGGAATATTTTAAATCACTTTCAGCGGAAGAACTACAAATATCTGCACCGAGGTTTGCCTGAGTATGCAAGCAGAATTAATAAAATATCTTTCAGGCTTTGTAACCGAAGCCCGCTTAAAACGCTTTGAAAAAGTGCTTGCAAACCGCACTCGCCACATTGCTATCGGACTTGAGAACATTTATCAGCCTCACAATGCCAGTGCAGTACTACGGTCATGCGACTGCTTCGGCATACAGGATGTACATATTATTGAAAATGAAAATAAATACACATATAACCCTGATGTATCGCTGGGTTCAGAAAAGTGGTTAACACTGCAACGGTATAACGATGAGCAAAGCCTCGATAATTGTATAAATACCCTCCGCGCAAAAGGATATGTTATTGCAGTAACCTCGTTACATAAAGATAATTACACCATTGAAGAAGTGCCACTACACAATAAAATGGCACTCTTTTTTGGAACGGAGATGAGGGGTGCAACAGCTGAATTGGAAAACAAAGCCGATATGTATGTAAAAATCCCGATGCTGGGTTTCACCGAAAGCTTTAATATTTCTGTTGCAGCAGCCATTAGTATGTATGCACTATCTTCAAGACTTAGAAAGGAAAATATTGCATGGCGATTAAGTGAACAAGATAAAGAAACATTGCGCCTGCAATGGCTACGAAATACTATTCCAAAAGTTGATTTCCTGGAAAATGATTTTATACAAAAACAGAAATAAATATCTTAGTCCTCAAACGTAATTAATACGCTATCACCTTCCTTCAGGCCTAACAGTTCCGAAATATTCCCCCGATTAATAGCAATCTCCAGCAAGCCAGAGCCTGTATAGAGAGCTACCAATTCCCCTCCTCCAACATCATTATAAGTTTTGGAAATAGTTTCAAGCGGGTTCCTTTTTACATCTATTTCAAACTTGCGGCCTTTTGCCACTTGTTCAAATAAAGTTTTTTCAAGATTGAAAATGCAATTTCCATATTCATCTACATATACTACTGATGTGCGAATGCTTGCATCATTATATATTGGCTGCCATGCCGTAAGCTGAACGTAGTTTTTATATGTCCTGCCTATTTCTTCCAGGTTAGCGCCCTTTGCAATATGCACAGCAGCTTTCACCATAATATCTTTGGCAATAAATGCTGATGATAAAGGGTCAGGAGGAATTATAATTTCATAAACCTCGGTCGGCGGATTGGTAAATACCAAACTGAATAGTCCGTTATCAGGACCTATAAAATAATGCCCTTCTGTTGCTATGGCCAGTACACGTGAATGAGGACTATTCAATGCATCTACACTAACTATATGAATGCTTCCCTCGGGGAATTGCTTATACACATTTTTCAAGGTAAAGGCAGCTGCACTGACGTGAAAAGGCCGGATAGAATGCGTAACATCTACTATCACAGCTCCGGGCAATGCCCCAAGTATAGCCGCTTTAACGCTTGCTACATAAAAGCCCGAATTACCCATGTCGGTAGTCAATGATATTAACGACATATTAATTCAGAGTTAAGTGTAAAAAGAGTTAACGAAAAGTTATAATTTAAAGGTTGTTTAAATCTTTTCATAAAGTCCAAAATTAATCATTCTATCTCTACTTACATTTGCGATATAACTATTCTACTCTCTTATGCCAGAAAAAGATATATTTATCGAAGACATCCCGCTCATTGAACTTTATGGTATTAACGACTCCCGGATGCATATTATAAAAGAGCATTTCCCAAAACTAAAAATAGTTGCCAGGGGCGATTCTTTACGCATATCAGGGTCGCATGAAAGCATAGAGTCTTTCAGTAAAAAGCTCATGAGGATCCAGGAACACTACCGCAAATATGGAGTATTGAGCGATGCAGATATTGAACGGATTATGCAAGCCGGCGATTCTGTCGAGCAAACCAATGAAACCGGCGAAAACCATATTATAGTATATGGCAATAACGGGCTGGTAGTAAAAGCTCGCACTGTGAACCAACAAAAGATGGTGGAAGCAAGCATGAAAAATGACCTGGTATTTGCTGTAGGCCCCGCCGGAACAGGCAAAACCTATACTGCTGTTGCCCTAGCTGTAAGGGCATTAAAAAATAAAGAAGTTCGCAAAATTATACTCACCCGCCCTGCTGTAGAAGCGGGGGAAAGCCTTGGATTCCTTCCCGGCGACCTGAAAGAAAAATTAGATCCCTATCTACAGCCCTTATACGATGCATTATATGATATGCTCCCTGGGGAAAAACTGGAGACCTACCTTGAAAATAAGATTATCGAAGTGGCCCCCCTTGCATTTATGCGGGGAAGAACGCTCAATAACGCATTTGTAATTTTGGATGAAGGTCAAAACACAACAGAAAATCAAATGAAGATGTTCCTTACCCGGATGGGAAGTTCAGCTAAGTTTATCGTTACCGGTGATACCACACAAACAGATCTGCCTTTCAAACAACCATCGGGACTTATTCATGCTATAGAAATATTCAAAGATGTTCCGGGTATTGAGCTTATTTTCTTGGATGGATCAGACGTGGTAAGGCATAAGTTGGTGAGAAAGATACTCAGCATCTATGCTGAACCCAGAAAGAAAAAAGCACCTAAAGAATAACAGGCTTAAAAGATAGCTTTTACAGGTTTCCTGAAAATGTTTTTAACATTTTCAGTATTTAATATGCTTTCATATATATTTGCATTACCGTAAAATATAATTCCTAATCCTTAATCAACGAAACGCCATGCAAACTGTAACTGCTACCCACTTTAATTTACCAGGTCAAAAGAGTTTTTATAAAGGAAAAGTTCGGGATGTATATAATATTAACGACGAACTGTTAGTGGTAGTTGTTAGCGACCGTGTTTCGGCATTCGATGTGGTACTGCCAAAAGGCATTCCCTACAAAGGGCAAGTACTCAACCAAATTGCGGCCCATTTTATGAAGGCAACTTCCGACATTGTTCCTAATTGGATTACCGATGTTCCACACCCAATGGTGAGTGTAGGTAAATTATGTGAGCCATTTAAGGTGGAAATGGTAATTCGCGGCTACCTTTCGGGGCATGCATGGAGAGAATACAAAGATGGGAAAAGAGCTATCTGTGGAGCGCGTTTGCCCGAAGGACTACATGAAAATGATAAATTTAGGGAGCCTATCATAACCCCTACCACCAAGGCAGATGAGGGACATGATGAAGACATTTCAAAAGAAGAAATTATTAAGCATGACTTGGTTTCCAAAGAACATTATGAGCAACTTGAAAACTATACCCGCCTACTATTTAAAAGAGGCACTGAAATGGCAGCCAAGCAAGGACTGATTTTAGTTGATACAAAATATGAATTCGGCCTGCATGAAGGCAAGATTTACTTGATTGACGAAGTACACACACCCGATTCTTCCCGTTATTTCTATTCAGAAGGATATGAAGAACGCCAGAAAAACAAGCAACCTCAAAAACAACTTTCAAAAGAATTTTTACGCGAATGGCTCATCTCTAAAGGATTCCAAGGACTGGAAGGCCAACAGATTCCTGTTATGGACGATGAAATAGTAACTGCTGTTTCCAATCGTTATATTGAACTCTTCGATAAAATTACAGGAGCTAAGTTTGTGCCTGCTTCGGGAGGAGATAATCTCGAAAAAGAAATTGAGAAGAGTGTTATTGAGTATCTTGATAAAAAGACCATAAAAGCTTAGATATTCCTTATATAACTTTATATTGCAGCAAGATTAGAGGCCAGATGGACTTATCTTATTGGAAGTCATTAAATAACTGACAAAGGGCTGTGGATAAAAAACACCCCAAGTGGGACATGAGGAATAGGTAATAAATTTTATATTTGCAGAAATTAGTTAACCCTCTAAAACACATTAACTATGAAAAAATATCTTTTAGCAGTAGCTGTTGTAGGCATGCTTTTTGCATGTAATAACAAAAAAGAGCAAGCGGAACAGGCTCAATTAAAAAGCGTTAGCGCTGAAGATTCCATTTTGAATCTAAGAACCCGCGCACAAGATTCTACCATTACTGCATATGTAAAGTCGATGAACGATATCGAAGATAACCTCGACTCTATCAAGGCGAAAGCTCATATTATGAAGATTGGAGGATCTGCTGAGGGCATGGATAAAAAAGATATGATTATTACCGATATGAAATATATCGGGAACCTTATGATGAAGAATAAGGAACAACTGGCTATGATGAAAAAGAAACTGGCAGCATCGGGTAATAAAAATGCTGAATTGCAAAAAATGGTTGAACACCTTACCGAGGAGCTAAGTGAAAAGGATTCTGAAATAGCTGGACTCCAAAGCCAGCTTGCTGAAACCAATGCAAACCTGAAAACAGAAATACAAAGATTTAATGACAGCCTGCAAGTAATTGCACGTCAAAATGCAACTATTTCCGAGCAAAACATGGTGTTCTATGCTGTTGGAACTACAAAAGAACTTAAAAACAAGGGAGTAATTATGAAAGAAGGTGGAGTGCTTGGCGTTGGTGGTACCGAGCAATTAAAGCCAAATACTAACACTGCTTATTTCACTAGTGCCGATTACCATACTGTACACGCACTTCCTTTATACAGTAAGTTTGATAAAATTATAACAAATCATCCTAGCGGTTCGTATAAGATTTCTGGTAATGATCAGTCAGATTCGATTGTCATTACCGACCAAAAATTATTTTGGAGCGAATCGAAATACTTAGTAGTTGTAGTAAAACAACGGTAAACACAGCAGATAGTGAAATTTAAAAAAATAAATCCCTGGGTGCAGGGGAAGTACCTTCATATATTGGCTCAAGTATCGGTCTTTTTTATAGGCGGATTGGCTGTTTGGTCTCTCTTCACAAGTGGAGCAGCTATTAAAACAGCTAAAGCAGGTAACATAAAAAAACACGTTACCAACGATTCCCTTACCTTTAAGCTTTCGAAAAAGCATAGGGATACTATGGCCCTTTATACACCGCTGGAGAAATTTGAAGCACAAGCATCCGATTCGTTTTTCAATATACTGGCAGAAAAAGCCCGCTTTAACGGAAGCGCTTTAGTGGCCCACGACGGTAAAATTCTTTATACTCATCAATTTGGTTATGCCGATTTTAAAACGCATGAATTGCTCACCGATACAACAGAATTTCAATTAGGATCTGTTTCAAAGCAATTTACGGCAGTAGCCATCATGATGCTTAAGGAAAAAGGACTTTTAAGTTATGATGATTCTGTAGTAAAATATTTCCCTGATTTTCCTTACGCTGGCGTAACTATCCGCATGTGCCTCGATCACCGTTCGGGCTTGCCTAATTATATGTTTACCTGTTGTGCCGAATGCCACGATCAAAATACTCTGATTGATAATATGGAAGTTATTAACATGTTGGCAGAATACAAACCGCACTGTTATTTTAAACCCGATAGGAAATTTGAGTACTGCAATACTAACTATTGTGTTCTGGCAGCTATTGTAGAAAAAATAACAGGCTATCGCTTTGCTGATTTTGCCCGTAAAAATATTTTTCAGCCACTGGGTATGACACGTACCTTTATCTATGATAAGTATGATACCGTTATTCCTAATAGAGCCATAGGTTATAACAAAAACTATCGCAAAGCCGGTATTGATTTTCTGGATGGAGTAGCCGGAGACAAAGGCGTTTACTCTACTGTAACCGATTTATTAAAATGGGACCAAGCCCTGTATGGTAATAAACTACTAAGCCAGGCCACCCTTAAAGAAGCATACACCCCTCACACCAAATGGCTTAATGGACATAGTTATGGTTTTGGCTGGCGTTTGTTTCAATATAACGGCGATACCATTATTTATCACGGCGGGTGGTGGCATGGGTTCAACGCTGCTTTTATCCGTGATGTAAAGAAAAAGAATACCATTATTGTTCTCAGTAACCATATCAACTGGTGCATTAATCGCAGCCGCGACTTAATGGAGCTATTCCGTAATCCGGATGCAATTATCTCCATAGATAACTCAAAGGATACCCGGCCAGATGGCGAAGAAGGCACCGGAGGGATGTAATATGGTAGTTGCACACTTACTTTTGCTTGTCAGCACTTTTTAAGTGCTCCCTACATTATTTTATAATTAAATCGTTCATAAATTACAGCGCATAGTTCATAACTCATAGCCTATAGCGCATAGTTCATAGCCCATAAATCCTATTTTTGCGCCGATAAAAAAACGAATGGCTGAAAACCCCAATAAGGAAATTAATGAAACTCCCGGTGAGCCCAATGATAACAATGGTTCATCGTCTGTTATACATCTTAACCAGATGTATAAAAACTGGTTTCTTGATTATGCTTCTTATGTAATACTCGAGCGCGCCGTACCTGCCCTTGAGGATGGTTTGAAGCCTGTGCAGAGGCGTATTTTGCATTCCATGCGCGAATTGGAAGATGGGCGGTATAATAAGGTAGCTAACGTTATTGGCAATACCATGAAGTATCACCCGCATGGCGATGCATCTATTGGCGATGCTATGGTTCAGCTCGGGCAAAGGGAATTGGCAATCGATATGCAAGGTAACTGGGGTAATATCCTTACAGGAGATTCTGCAGCAGCCCCTCGTTATATTGAGGCCAGGCTTTCCAAATTTGCATTAGAAGTGATATTCAATGAAAAAACCACTATTTGGCAAAACAGTTACGATGGCCGGAATAAGGAACCCGTTTATTTACCCGTAAAATTCCCGCTATTGCTGGCCCAGGGCGCAGAAGGAATTGCGGTTGGACTTGCCTGCAAAATTCTCCCTCATAATTTTTTAGAACTGATTGATGCTGCTATTGGAGTATTAAAAGGCAAGAAGCCCCACCTCTACCCCGACTTCCCTACAGGTGGTATGGCCGATTTTTCCAATTACAACGATGGCATGAAAGGCGGTAAAGTGATTGTAAGAGCCAAGATAAATATTCTTGACAAGAAGACACTTGTTATTACCGAAATACCCTTTGGTTGCACTACTTCTTCGTTGATAGATTCTATTGTAACCGCGAATGAGAAAGGTAAAATAAAGATAAAAAATATTGAAGATAATACGGCGGAAAATGTAGAAATCCTTATTCACCTGCCTGCTGGTTTTTCTCCCGATAAAACTATAGATGCCCTATATGCCTTTACTGATTGCGCGTTGTCTATATCTCCTAATGCCTGTGTAATTGAAGGTGACAAGCCTCGTTTTATTGGAGTTGGAGAAATGTTAAGGTTATCGGCAGAGCGCACGCAAAAGCTTTTGCAAACAGAATTGGATATCCGGCTTGCGGAGTTGCTTGAACAGTTCCATTATGTCTCGCTGGAAAAAATATTTATTGAAAAACGTATCTACCGCGACATTGAAGAATCTGAAACATGGGAAGATGTACTTACCACTATTGAAGAGGGCTTAAAACCTTACCGCAAAAAACTGCCCAGGGAAATTACCCGTGCTGATATTGTTAAGCTTACTGAAATAAAGATTAAAAGAATCTCTAAATACGATACGTTCCAGGCCGATGAGCTGATGAAGTCGATACAGGAAGAAATGAAAACGGTTAAGCATAACCTGGAAAACATAGTAGATTATACCATTGATTATTTTAAAGAGATTAAGAAAAAATATGGCGAAGGAAGAGAGCGGAAAACAGAGATAAAAGCCTTTGATACCATTGTGGCTACACAAGTAGCAGCCGTTAACCAAAAATTGTATGTAAACCGTGAAGAAGGCTTTGCAGGATATGGAATAAAGAAGGATGAATTTGTTGGTGATTGCTCTGATTTAGATGATATTATTGTTATTCGCAGAGATGGCATTATGCTTGTTACCAAGGTTACAGAAAAGTCTTTCGTAGGAAAAGATATACTTTACATAAATGTGTTTAAACGCAACGATGAGCGCACTATTTATAATTTGATATACCGTGACGGAGCCCGGGGTAACACCATGATAAAACGCTTTGCTGTTACCTCTGTCATTCGCGACAAAGAATACTCGTTAACCCGTGGTAATCCCAATTCAGAAATACTTTATCTGACCGCTAACCCTAATGGAGAAGCTGAAGTAATTACCGTCTTCCTGAAAGCCAATGCTACCGCACGTAACAAGGTTTTTGATGCCGACTTTGCTGAACTAGCCATTAAAGGAAGAGATGCTATGGGTAACATACTTACCAAGCATCCCGTTCGAAAGGTAGCTATCAAAGAAAAGGGAATATCTACATTAACAGCTCAAAAAGTTTGGTTTGATGACACCGTGTTACGATTGAATGCTGATGAGCATGGTAAATATCTTGGCGAATTTGAAGGAGATGATAAAATACTGGTTGTAACCAAGGACGGAAACTACCGTACTTGTGGCTTTGAATTTACTACCCACTTTGATGCTGATACTATTCTTATTACAAAACTGGATAAAGAAAAACCGTTGACCGTTGTTTATTGGGAAGGAGAAAAGAAGAAATATTATATCAAGCGCTTTACACCGGAAGAATCGGAAAAGAAAAGCCTGCTTATTTCAGAGACGCCCGGTTCCGTACTAGAAATGGTTTCTGATGATGACTTTTTGATTGCTGAAGTAAAGTTCAGACAGGAAAAGGGAAAAGAACAGCCGGATGAAATAATAGATATTACGAAAGAGGTTCCAGTTATGGGCATAAAAGCACAGGGAAAGCCTGTAAACCTAAATAAGGTGAAGGAAATAAAACTACTGCCTGATCCTAACTGGCCGACAGGAGATTTGATTGCCATGGCTGCAGCAGAAGAAGTAGAAAACGGTATGGAAGAAAGCGAAGTTTCACCCATTCAAAAGGCTATAGCAGAAAATAAAATAAATCTTATTCCAAAACCTACCGCTTCTAAACCGGCTAAGCCCAAACCTAAACCAAAAGATACAGGTAAAGACTCTCAACCCACTCTTTTCTAATTAGCAACAAATTATTTTTCGTGATTTTTTTGCTTCACGTTGCTTCACACTTTTTTCAATTTATCTATAGCAAACATAAATTTATATGCTTAGGTGTAATTTGAAAGTCAATCACTTGCAAGCATATCAAAACTTTGACTAATAGAATTGGAAGTTTGCTATAAATAATGTACGTGGCAAATGCCAAGCAAAAAGGGTCATTGACTTTTGGAGAGGATGATAAGTTTTTACAGGAATGCGAATTTAAAGGAATAGCTCCCTTCTTACCAAAGTTTATACAAATAGAAAAGGCATACCAGTAATACTGGAATGCCTTTTATTTGTTGAAATATATAATACCTCTATTATTTTCCGCTGTTGCTGCTGGTAGGCTGAGTAGCTGCTGGTGTAGCTGCTTTCTTAGGAGTGGTAGTTTTACCTGCTGCTGCTTTATTTTCTTTGTAGCGCATGTCAGGGGTACCGTCTTTCTTTAAATGTTGGGCTGGTTTAGCCGGAGTTGCTGTTGTGGTTGCCGTTGGTTTTGCAGCTTTGGTACTCTTCTGTGCAGGAGCGGTAGTGGAACCACTTGATTGCGCACTAATAACTCCGATACTGAGACCTAGTGCCAATAATGTAACTTTTAATTTTTTCATTTTAAAATGTTTAAAGATTTAGGCAAAAATAACAACAAATCTTTAATTACAACCAACTTACATATTATATAATAGTAAAGGTTACCCTTAAAATTGCAAATTCATAATTCGACTATCCAACATTTCCATATCTTTGCCGTCCCTGAAAAAAAAGCATAATCATTTAATGGGCTCAGATAGGAACACATATATAGGTTTATTTGCCATAGGGTTAATTCTTTTTGGATGGATGTATTGGTCGCAACCATCTGAAAAACAATTGGCAAGACAAAAAGCAATACGCGACTCAATAGTAAAAGTACAGCAACAACAGCAGGAAGAGGCTAAAGCTGCAGCGGCAACTAAGAAAGTTGAAAAAAAGGACACAAGCGCTACAATACATGATACGGCAAACCATTCCAATGATTCCTTGGTTGCCCTTCATAAATTACAATCGGACTTTGGCATTTTTTATACAGCTTTAAAAGGAGCCGATAAAACCTATACGCTTGAAAACGACTTACTAAAGGCCACTATCAGCAACAAGGGCGGCAAGGTAGAATCGGTGGAGCTTAAAAATTTCAAGACAAGTGATGGAACTCCATTGATTTTATTTAAACCCGACTCTACTCAATTCGGACTTATCTTAAACGCATATTCCCGCGAAACCTCTACCGATTCATTATACTTTAGTGCGGTTACTGGCCAGGGAACTGCGCCCAATGATCCTTCAACGCTGGTTGTGCAGCTAAATACCAGTAATCCTGCTAAGTACATCCAATATATATACTCCTTAAAAACAGGAACGTATATGCTGCAATGTAAGGTTCATATAGTAGGCATGCAGGATGTGCTTGCTTCCAATACCCAGGATATTAACCTGCATTGGAGTATGGAAGGACCTTCCCAAGAATCAAATATCACAAACCAGCAAAGGGCCTCTACCATCTATTATAAATTTTACGATGATGAAGTGGATAATCTTTCTCCTGCAAAAGATGAGAAGAAAACACTGCCTTCCGATATTAGCTGGGTATCTTTTAAACAACAGTTTTTCTCTTCCATATTAATTGCTGATACTAAATTCGGCACTCCTACAATTGATTGCCATAAAAACTATAGGCCAAATTTTATAAAGAACTATACGGCAGAACTATATATACCCTATGGACACAACCAGGATGAAAATTTTGGCATGAGTTTCTATTTCGGGCCCAACAACTATCATCTTTTAGGTAAATATTCATCAGCTAATAATCTCGATTTACAAAAGCAGATCAACTTAGGTTGGGGCCTTTGGGGATGGATAAACCGATTTGTAGTAATAAATATCTTCGATTTTCTTAGCAGTTTCAATCTTAATTACGGTATAGTCATCCTAATACTTACCCTGGTTATTAAAGCCTGCCTCTTCCCTATTGCTTATCGTACCTATGTATCATCGGCCAAAATGCGCATTTTAAAACCGGAGATAGACGAAATAAATAAAAAGTTCCCCAAAACGGAGGATGCCATGAAGAAGCAACAGGCAATAATGGCGTTAAATAAAAAAGCGGGGGTAAATCCCTTGGCAGGATGTTTACCCATGCTCCTTCAATTGCCTATATTATTAGCCCTATTTAGCTTTTTTCCTTCTTCTATCGAACTCCGGCAGCAACATTTTCTTTGGGCAAAGGATTTATCTACATACGATTCTGTTTATAACTTCCATTTCAACATTCCTTTCTATGGCGACCACATAAGCGTTTTTGCATTGCTAATGACCTTATCGCAATACCTCTACCTGGCATCAAACCAACAACTGATGGGAACCGGCGGCACCGACCAAATGGCAAAAACCATGAAATGGATGATGTATATAACGCCTATATTCTTCCTGAGCGCCCTTAATAGTTATTCAGCAGGATTAAGCTATTACTACTTTCTCGCAAATCTTATTACTTTTGGGCAAACTTACCTGGCAAGACAGTTTATAGATGAAGCTGCATTGCACCGTAAGATGCAAGAAAATAAGGCAAAACCTGTTAAGGTTTCAAAATTTCAGAAGAGACTGGAAGAAATGGCAAAACAACAACAGGCAGCCAGAAAACGATAATAAAGGCATATAAAACTTAAAATAACACTGAAGTGAAAATTGCAATTCCAAAGGAAACTAAAGTTAAAGAAAACAGGGTAGCTATTACTCCCGACACTATCAAAGATTTAATTAAAAATGGATTTTCATGCACCATAGAAAGCGGAGCAGGAGAAAATTCGTATTTTAAAGATGATGTGTATACCGCAGCAGGGGCTACTGTAGCAACTAATCGCAAAGAACTTTTTTCTACTGCTGACATTGTGCTGGCAGTAAATCCGCCTTCGGCAGAAGATATTGCTTCTATGAAAAAAGAAGCTGTACTTATCTCTTTTATGTATGCAGCTACTCATCCTGATTTAGTAAAAGCTTGTGTATCGGCAGGCGTTACTGCTTTCTCGGTAGATGCTATACCCCGTATTTCACGTGCTCAAAAAATGGATGCACTTAGTTCACAAGCTAACCTGGCAGGGTACAAATCGGTTATTATCGCAGCCGATGCACTAGGCAAAATATTCCCGTTAATGATGACGGCGGCCGGAACTATTAAGCCCGCTAAAGTAGTTATCATGGGTGCAGGTGTGGCCGGTTTGCAGGCTATTGCTACGGCAAAACGTTTAGGCGCTATAGTAGAGGTATCTGACATCAGACCTGAAACCAAAGAACAAGTACAATCACTCGGCGGAAAATTTATTGAATTGAAAGGTGATGATTCTGTTAAAATGGCCGGTGGATATGTTACCAACGTATCGGAAGAATTTTTAAAGAACCAACAAGCACTTATAGCCAAGCACGTTGCAGATGCTGATATTGTAATTACCACAGCGCTCATTCCGGGCCGCAAGGCCCCGGTACTTATTACCGAAGCTATGGTTAACAGTATGCGCAATGGTTCAGTAATTGTCGACATGGCTGTTGAACAAGGCGGAAACGTGGTTGGCAGCGAAATGAATAAAACAGTAATAAAAGGCAATGGCACCAAAATCATCGGCGAGTCCAATCTTCCTGCCATGCTGCCGCTTAATGCCAGCGACCTGTATGCTAAAAATATCTCCACATTCCTTTACCACCTTGCCACTAAGGATGGTTTCAAATGGGAAATGGAAGAAGAAATAACTAAAGGCTCTCTTATTGTTCACAAGGGAGTTGCTGTTCACCCAAGTGTAAAACAATCTTAATCTATACTAATCATGCAAGAAATATTTTCGTTTATCAATATGCACATTCAGATGATATATATCCTCATCCTGATGATATTCGTGGGTGTGGAAGTAATCAACAGTGTTCCATCTGTATTGCATACTCCGCTTATGTCGGGTGCCAATGCTATTCACGGAGTTGTAATTATTGGTGCTATCATGGTGTTGCTTAATGCTGATCCAGATAATATAGTGTCGCTTGTTCTCGGATTTATTGCGGTGATACTTGGCACACTGAACGTGGTTGGCGGATTTGTTGTTACCGACCGTATGCTTGAAATGTTTAAAAAGAAACCTGCTAAAAAATAATTAAGAATCAGAGTTATGAATCAATCTATTTTATTAGAAATAATTTATCTTATTGGCTCCGTTACCTTCATTTTAGGATTAAAAATGATGGGCAAGCCCGATACCGCCCGCAAAGGAAATACCTATGCCGCAGTTGGAATGACACTTGCCATTCTGGGTACCATTTTTATTCATGAAAAGGAAGTTAAGCCTATTGTTTATATTTTATTGTTTGGGGCAATTGCCATCGGAGGCATTATAGGCTGGATGGTTGCTAAAAAAGTAAAGATGACCGCTATGCCTCAGCTTGTATCTCTCTTTAACGGTATGGGCGGCGCTTGCGCAGCATTAATTTCTATTATGGAATTTAGTGTACATATAGGTGATATGAAATCTATCATGATGGTTATGGCAGGGCTTATTATTGGTAGCATTTCTTTTTCTGGAAGTATGGTTGCCTTCATGAAACTGAATGGTAATCTCAATTCAAACCCCCGCATTCCTTTTTATAATGTAATCAATGCCATTATACTTCTTATAACATTAGGAACAGGTGCATATGTTGTTTTTGGAAGCGTAAGTGACTTTATGTGGCCATGCATTGTGTTGGCACTTGCTTTATTTTATGGCATCATGTTCGTGTTGCCTATTGGTGGTGCAGATATGCCGGTGGTTATCTCATTGCTGAACTCATTTACAGGTCTTGCTGCTGCTTCAGGAGGTTTTCTCTACCATAATAAAGTAATGCTTACAGGGGGTATATTGGTAGGTTCTGCCGGAACCATATTAACTATTGCTATGTGCAAAGGCATGAACCGTACTTTATTCAGCGTGGTATTTGGTGCATTTGGCCAGGGCAGTGCGGCGGCTGCTGGTGCAGGAACTAGTGCAACAGGAGGCTCCATAAAAGATATTTCCGTTGCAGATGCAGCTGTGCTGATGAACTATTCTAAAAAAGTGGTTATCGTTCCCGGATACGGATTAGCGGTAGCACAAGCACAACACGTAATGCACGAACTAGAAGTTTTATTGGAGGAAAGAGGCGTAGAAGTAAAATATGCTATTCACCCGGTGGCAGGACGTATGCCAGGTCATATGAACGTTTTGATGGCTGAAAGTAATGTGGATTATTCGAAGCTCTGCGAAATGGAAGATATCAACCCCGAGTTTGAAACTACTGATGTAGTATTTATTGTGGGAGCAAACGACGTAGTAAACCCTGCTGCTAAAAACAATCCGGCAAGTCCTATCTATGGTATGCCAATTTTAGAAGTTGACAGGGCCAAGAGCATCATTGTAAACAAACGAAGCATGGCGGCAGGTTATGCCGGTATTGACAACGAGCTTTTCTACAATCCTAAAACCAGCATGTTATTCGGCGACGCTAAAAAGGTAGTTACCGATTTAGTAGCAGAGTTGAAGACCATGTAAGGGAGTTTTATCAAAGCTTAATATTTGTTAAAATTCAAAGCTTGTTTTCTTAACGAATCTGAGAAATACTATTTTTGATTAAGATTTATTCTAAAATCTCAATCAAATATGGGTTTACATTTTATTCATAGAAAGGCTATGATTCTTCTCCTTCTATGTTCCTGTTCAGCAGATATTTTATTTGCCCAGGTTAGTGGAAAAGTAACAGACAGTTCAGGCATAGCGCTACCCTTTATATATGTTGGACTTGCAAATTCATCAGATAGCAGTACAGTAAAGATTGCTTCTACTGATGATAAAGGAGCTTATACCATTGAGTTTAATAAACCCGGCACATACAAATTAGCTGTTTCTGCTATGGGGTACAAAACCTATTTCAGTAATTCATTTATTTTAACAACAGGGCATTTAGCTTATAAAGCACCTGATATAATTCTACGAGCTGAAGCTACTTTTCTTAAAGGAGTCCAGGTGGTTTCGCAGAAGCCTTTTATGGAGTTAAAACTCGACCGTACGGTGTATAATATTGAAAACAGCATCATCTCAAGCGGCAACAATGTGCTCGAAATACTTGGAAAATTGCCGGGAGTAGTTGTAGACAATAATGATGCAATAAGTGTTAGAGGAAAATCAGGCGTAATGCTAATGATTGATGGTAAGATGAATTATTTATCTGCCGAAGAAGCAGCAATTTATCTCAAAAACATGGACGCAAGCCAGGTAGAAAAAATAGAAATAATTACAAATCCATCTTCCAAATATGATGCTTCAGGAAACGCCATTATTAATATTGTACTTAAAAAGAACAAAAACCTGGGATTAAACGCGACCTTAGTTTCAAACTATAAACATGATTTTTACGGTAGCGGTTATGGCGGAATAGATTGGAATTACCGCATGCCCAAAGTTAACTTCTATGGAAATGGTTATTATTCCACTACAGGCTTTTTCCATAATGTTAACCAAACTACCTTTAATGCTAATACAACACCCGAAATCATTACAAACGACCAACATATAACATTTAGAAACCAATCGCTATCGGGCAAAGTGGGCGCAGATTACACCCCAACAGATAAGCAAACTATAGGATTTTCTGTAGAGGGTGAAAATGCATCAGCCAACAGAACATATACTAATCAGAGCAATACTTATAATAATCCCGGTTCGCCAGTTGATTCCTCAGTTATCACATTAGGAGGAAAATACGACACATACGCCTATAGAGACTATAATCTCAATTACAATTTTAAAATTGATTCTTTAGGAACAGAATTATCTGCTAATGCAGATTACGTTACAGTACTGATTACTCAATTGGTAAATAAAACCAGTTATTATTACAGTAATATGGGCAACTATTTACAACCACCCAGTTCCATCCAAATGAGCCCGCCTTACAATACCGCAGTTCAGGTAGCCAATGTAGATTACACTGAACCTATCTCAAAAAACCAAAAACTGGGAGCTGGGTTAAAATACAGCTACGTTAGAAACGATAACAATAACCAGTTTTGGAATGTTATAAATGGGAAAGATGTATTAGACAGTTCCAACTCAAACCACTTTATTTTTACCGAACAAATAGTGGCAGGATATATAGATTATACAAGGAAATTAAGTAACCGTCTTGATTTAGAAGTTGGCTTACGGGGAGAAGAAACACAAGATATTGGGATGAGTATAACCAATGATTCTTCGTTCACAAAAAAATACTTCAACCTGTTTCCTACTGCATTCCTCAATTGGAAAGCAGATTCCAATAATTCTATAAATCTGTCCTTTAGCAGACGAATCGACCGGCCCGGTTTTTTTGACCTAGATCCTTATGTTTATTATATTTCGCCTTATTTATATTCTTTAGGGAACTCATTGCTACAACCGGAAATAAGTAACAACATCGAAATTACCCACATATTCAAAAACTTTCTTACTACTGGAATAGGCTATACCTACTCCACTGATGTGTTTACCTCCATTTCTTTCGAAAATAATAATACCCATATCACTTATATGAAACCAGTAAATATTAGTAGCGGTGCCATTTATAATGTGGTATGTTCGGTAACAATACCCCTTACGAAGAAAGTAACAAGTATAAACTCGGTAAACGGATACCATAATCAATACTCTAACAAAGCAGCATCAGGAGAGTTTAGTTCATCCGGCTATTCGTGGGCATTGAACTCTAATAATAGCATCAGTTTTGGAAAAGGGTGGAGTGCGGAGATAAATCTTCAGTACAATTCTCAATCTAATTACGGATATTGGCTTTATAAACCAGTTTATGTGCTGGATACAGGAATTAAAAAGAAATTCGCTCACGATACGGGAACCATTACCTTCAATTTTTCTGATATTTTTTGGAGCAACAAAATATCATCTACGGAAACATACCAGGCGCAAACAATACAAAGCACCGACTATCGTGATTCTCGTGGTGCAGGGGTTACTCTTTCATGGAAATTAGGGAAATCGGAATACGAAAGAGAGGAGAAAAAGAAAGCAGCCGATACTGAAATAAACAGGGTAAAATCGTAAAAAGCTATTCCTAATGCATCTACCTGAAAATGAATATAAAAAAGCATTTTCCTAGCTCCATTCAAATTATTTGCTTTATATTTGCAAAAGTTTTATTGTGAAAACATTCGATAATAAATTCTCAGAAGAAGGTCTTACATACGATGACGTTCTTCTGGTTCCTGCCTATTCAGAGGTACTTCCCAGAGAAACAAATATTGTTTCCAATTTTACGCGAAATATTACTATCAATGCCCCCATTGTAAGTGCTGCAATGGATACAGTGACCGAACACCGCATGGCAATTGCCATTGCCGGGGAAGGCGGAATTGGGGTTTTGCATAAAAATATGAGCATAGAGCAACAGGCCGAGGAAGTGAGGCAGGTAAAGCGCTATGAAAGTGGCATGATACAGGACCCAATAACGGTGTTGGAATCAGCTACGGTGGGTGATGCACTTAACCTTATGAAGGCGAATAAAATAGGTGGAATACCGGTTGTTACAAAAAAACACCGCCTGGTGGGAATTGTTACTAACCGCGATTTGCGCTTCGAAAAAAGCATGAGCCGCACCATTAATGAGGTAATGACCAAGGACCATATCATTACAGCTAAAGCAGGAACCGACCTTACTAAGGCTGAACAGATTTTACAAAAATATAAGATTGAAAAACTACCAGTAATTGATGATGATGGTAAGCTGGTGGGACTTATTACCTATAAAGATATTAAGAAGGTACACCTTCACCCCCATGCGTGTAAGGATAAATATGGTCGCCTGAGGGTTGCAGCAGCAGTAGGTATTACAGCCGATATGATTATCCGCGCAGAAGCGCTGGTAAAAGCCGGGGTCGATGCTATTGTGGTAGATACAGCACACGGGCATTCCAAAAAAGTATTGGATGAGATTAAAAAGATAAAGAAGAAATTTCCTACTCTGGATATCGTTGCCGGAAATGTTGCAACAGCCGAAGCAGGTATAGCACTTGCCAAAGCTGGTGCCGACGGGATAAAAGTAGGCATTGGTCCAGGTTCTATCTGCACTACCCGCATTATTGCAGGTATCGGGGTACCCCAATTAACTGCTGTTTATAATGTAGCACAAGCAGTAAAAGAACATAAAATTCCTGTTATTGCCGATGGCGGAATTCGTTATACAGGCGATATAGTAAAAGCCATTGCCGCAGGAGCAGCATCGGTTATGATTGGGTCGTTATTTGCCGGAGTTGAAGAATCACCGGGCGAAACCATTATATACGAAGGAAGACGGTTTAAAACCTACCGCGGCATGGGTTCTTTGGAAGCTATGCAGCAAGGTTCGAAGGACCGTTATTTTCAGGATGCCGAAGATGACATTAAAAAGCTGGTGCCGGAAGGCATTTCGGGCCGTGTTCCATATAAAGGCACTATGTCTGAAGTTATTTACCAGTTGGTGGGAGGATTGCGTGCCGGTATGGGATATTGTGGCGCACACGATATTAATAAGCTTCAACAGGCTAAATTTATACGCATATCTTCTGCCGGAGTAACTGAAAGTCACCCGCATGACATATTTATAACCAGCGAAGCTCCGAATTACAGCAGATAAGAACAGACTTTAGAGGTTACTTGTTGATACTGAATGAAATCCACATAATTCAACATTTAAAATACAACTTTCAACATTTTTATTTACCTTTGCACCCCTTTAAAAATAAAAACAAACGATGCCATTAAAAATTCGCTTACAAAGACACGGAAAAAAGAAACAACCTTTCTATCATATTGTAGTAGCTGATTCCCGTTCTCCGCGCGACGGAAGATACGTTGAAAGAATAGGAACCTACGATCCTAAGTTCGATCATGATGGAGTTGAAATTAATAGCGAAAAAGCCTTGGAATGGATAGAAAAAGGTGCCGTACCTTCAGATACCTGCCGCAACATTCTTTCTGATAAAGGTATTATGTATAAAAAACATTTGCTCAGAGGCGTGAAAAAAGGCTTGTTCTCTAAGGAAGATGCCGATGCAAAGTATGCTAAATGGGAAAGCGAAAAGGGCGCATTAATTACAGCGCATAAGGAAAAGAAAGAAAACGCAAATAAGGACGCATATAAACAACGTTTTGAAGCAGAAAAGGCTGTTCGTGATGCAAAAGCAAAAGCTATTGCTGATAAAAAAGCTGCTGCAAATGCTGCTACCGTAGAAAGTGTAAAGGAGGCGATTAACGAAGCTCCGGACGCTCCTGCTGCAGAATAATATCACCATATTTATACTACAAAAGGTTGAAACTAAAAATAGTTTCAACCTTTTGTTTTTGCTGACTTTTAACATCTTTTATCAATTCTTCTGATTTTTATCCGTATAACGCAACTATATTTGCGTTTGTTCGTTATAACAAACGAAACATCTTCTAAACCAAAAGAAATATTAAGTAAATTTACTCAGTAAACGTTTATCATCTCGACAGTAGCCTGTAACATTCTATAGCGCTGAGTTTATTCGGGTAAATGATAAAGCTTACTGTACAACTTAAAAACTTAATATTATATGGACAAAATCAGTATTCTTTGGGCAGATGACGAAATAGACCTCCTCAAGCCCCATCTTTTATATCTCACCGATAAAGGCTTTAATGTAAAGACGGTTACGAATGGAAACGATGCCATAGACGAATTTGGCAAAACATCGTTCGATTTAGTGTTCCTCGACGAAAATATGCCGGGGCTCTCAGGCATCGAAACGCTTGGCAAAATTAAAACCCTTAACCGCAATGTTCCGGTGATTATGATTACCAAGAGCGAGGAAGAGGCTATTATGGATAACGCCATAGGATCGCAAATTTCCGATTACCTGATCAAGCCCGTAAACCCCGGACAGATATTGCTTTCCATTAAGAAGAATATTGATAAAAACAGGCTCGTCAGCGAAAAAACGATGAGCAACTACCAGCAGGAATTTCGCAACATTAGTATGATGTTGTCTGATAACCTCAGCATTAAAGAATGGGAAGATGTTTATAAAAAACTTGTTTTTTGGGAGCTGGAGCTGGAAAAATCAACCGATACGGGAATGAAGGAAATTCTGGCCATGCAAAAGTCAGAAGCTAATACGCTTTTCTCAAAATACATTGAAAAGAACTATTTAAACTGGTTCAACGGAAAGAATAAGGATGTCCCTACCCTATCTCATACCTTGCTTAAAAGCAAAGTATTGCCTGATTTGGAAAAGGAGAGCCAACCTATATTCCTGGTGGTGATTGATAACCTTCGCTACGACCAGTGGAAACTTCTTCAACCGGTAATTGAAGAAGACTTTAAAGTAGATAAGGAAGAAATGTACTTCGCTATCCTGCCCACATGCACACAATATGCACGTAATTCACTTTTTGCCGGATTAATGCCTTCGGAAATTGAGAAGATGTATCCTGATAAATGGTCGAACGATGAAGATGAAGGCGGAAAAAATCTTCACGAAGCTGAATTTTTGGAAGGATTACTCAGGCGTACAGGCAAAGACATTAAATTTTCGTATAATAAAATAACCAATTTTGAAGCCGGCAAACGCCTGGCAGATACTATACACAGCCTGGCTGCTAACAATAAGCTGAATGCAATAGTATACAACTTTGTAGATACACTTTCGCACGCCCGTACTGAAATGGAAGTGATACGTGAACTTGCCAGCGATGATGCAGCTTACCGCTCCATTACCCTTTCTTGGTTTAACCACTCGCCTCTGCGTGATATTATGAAAAATATAAGAGCCGTTGGTGGTAAACTGATTATTACTACCGACCATGGCACTATTAAAGTTGGGGAACCATCTAAGGTGATTGGAGATAAAAATACCACCACAAACCTACGCTATAAGCAAGGCAAGAGTCTTACTTACCAGTCGAAGGATGTATTTTTACTCCGCAACCCTGCTGATGCTTTTCTTCCACGCCAACACGTAAGCAGTATATTCCTTTTTATTAAAGAAAATAAGTTTTTTGCTTATCCAAATAACTACAACCACTATGTAAGTTATTATAGAAATACTTTCCAACACGGAGGTATTTCGCTAGAGGAAATGATTATACCGTTTATACATCTTTCACCCAAGTAAAGCCATTCATAAACTCATAAAAAAAGTAGGCATAGTAGCCTGCTTTTTTATTTTTAAAAGCTACTTACATCTTCTGCCATTCGTCCACTGTTATAACATCGGCCTGGCGAGGGAAAACTTTAGTCATTAGCACGCGATGAACTTCTGCGTCTCCGTCGGCACAACCATCTGATAATATCGTTAAACGATAATCTTTATCAGATGCTTCACGCAAGGTTGACAACACTACTCCGCTGGTGGCGATACCGCTGAGCACCATATGTTGGGTACCTAATGCTCTTAATAATACCTCCAGGTCGCTGCCGGTAAATGCACTAACACGACGTTTGGTAACTATTACATCCCCCTGCTCGGGACCTACACTCGCATCTATTTTCATCCATTCATCCATATTCATAGATGCCATACTTTCCTTTCTAGCCCCGAAACTCTTGTTATTGGCGCTTACTTCAGGCATCCCTTGCCTGAAACCTACTATCACATAAATAACAGGTATTTTTTTTGCACGTGCATTAGCAACAGCTTTTGCAACGTTTTCCTTAATTTCTTTACTATCGGGCAACATGCCAAGAATGGCAGATTGCATATCCATTATAAGAAGAGCGGTATTTTTTGTGTTTTGTTCCATGTTGTTGTTGTTTATTAAATGATATTATTATTCATATCCCTGTTTACCTATACTTTTTGTGGTATCAATTCTTCAGCCTCCTCAAATTCCTCTTTCTCTCTTTTATTTAGACTGTTCTTTTTTATGAAACTAATAAATACTACAGCAATGATAATAGATATCAACCCTTGGCAAAAAAGTGTATCGGGCGCACCTATTTTTTCCGAAACGCTACCAACCAACAAACTGCCCAAGGGTAACATGCCGAAGAAAGCAAGAGCCATAAAACTCATCACTCTGCCGCGCATGTGTTTATCGGCACTTACCTGCAAAATAGTAATACATATTGTAGTTTGAGACATGGCTCCAAAGCCTGCAATTACTGCAAATACCATAGCAAGCGGGAAATAGACAATCTGGGAGAATGCCATCAAGCCAATGCCAAGAATGGCTGTGTTGATAAGCAATATCTTTTTTAAATCTTTCCCTTTTTTAAGAGAAGCTAAAAACAAGGTACCGCTGATGGCGCCCAATCCCATAAAACTTCCGATATATCCATATGTAGCAGCATCTCCTTTAAAAACCACTTTAGCAAATGCAGGCAACAATGTATCATACGGGAATACAAACAGACTGGCCAAAGACAATAGCAGTAACGTAGTACTTATAACAGGTGTATGCTTTATATAGGCAAACCCTTCTGACAGTTCTGTAAATACCTTCTTTTTGACAGGTGGAGGAACATAGTCGGGCAATTTCATAAACAATAATGAAGCGAGCACGGCCATAAAACTTATGGCATTTGAAAGGAAACATATTCCTGCCCCAAATTTTTGCAAAACCAACCCTGCCAATGCCGGCCCGATTACCCTTGCCAGGTTCACCATAGAGGCATTAAGTGCAAGGGCATTAGGTAAATCTTCTTTATCGCGCACCAGCTCATGTACCAATGGTTGCCTTGCCGGCACATCAAAAGCATTGATAATGCCCAGTATCACACTAAGGGTTAATATTTCCCAAACCATATAATTTTTGGTAAATACCAGTACACTCAGCAATATGGCCTGCACCATAGATGCCGTTTGAGTAACAAGTAATATCTTATGACGATGATACCTGTCAGAGATAATTCCGCCATATAATGAAAGTAAGGATGAAGGAATTTGTTGGGCAAAAACGGTAAGACCTAACATAAAGGTAGAACCGGTAATACTATAAATAACCCAGGCGATACCAAAACGTTGCATCCATGTGCCGATAAGCGAAGTAGATTGTCCTGCAAAATAGAGGGCATAGTTACGGTTTCTGAATGCCTTGAAAGTGCTTATTTTAGTTTTCAATTTTTTTATTCTTTATGTTTATTGGCAAAGTTTTTACCCATCATAAGGCTTAGGCTAGCAAAACCTGCAAAAAATATAGCAAACGATAATGCGATTGAGGTGGATACCTTTCCAACTCTGAAAAGTACATAAGCAACCACCAGGTTAAATAACGCCCATACCACATTTACTACAGGAGATGAAAGCCCCTTGCCGGGTGGTTTTGAAAACGGTGTCGGGAATTTATCACCACAAACACCTTTTACAAAATGCGGCACGAAATTGGCAAAGAACATACCCGCACAAAATCCGCTGAAATAATGATACCATTCCATAATTAGGTGGTTTTAACTGATTTATATTAGTTTATTTAATACGGGTAAAGCCTTTGCAAGCAATTCCTTTTCTTTATCGGTAAGCGATTTTTCAATAAGGCCTTTCAGCCATTCATCTTTTTCATATTTAGATTTCTCCACTATATCCCGACCTAAAGGAGTGAGCGAAATGTACACCTTGCGTTTATCTTCTTTCGAAGGAGTTCTTTTAATAACATCCTCGTCCTCCATTTTTTTCAATATCTGCGACATGGTTTGCGTGGTAACCCTTGTTAAACCTGCTAACTCGGTAGGCAATAAAGAGGTATGTTTAAACAAAAGCCCTACGGTTTCTATTTCCGTCATGGAATAAGAGCTTACGGCGCTCATTTGCTTTCGTAAACCCTTATGCAGGGACGAAACTACTAAGCGCAACGAAGAAGATAATTCAAGGATATCCATATTATTTATGTAGTATAACTTGTTAGTTTACCTTACAAATATATACCTATTCTCACTACCTCAAAAAAATCAATCCCTTTATTTTCCCATATGGTTTGATAATGAGCCTGAAAAAATTTTAGATGTCTTTTATTCTCAGTATAGGTTAAAAATACATGGATATCAGCCGGAAAAGAACTAACTTTGCAGCTCACCAAAAATTAGGCAAATAGATTCATTATGAGGCTACTATACACCGCAAAAGAAGAAAAAGAACTAGCAGAGGTAGCCGCTCTGTTACTTAAGGAATTTAAGAACAGCCGGGTGTTTGTATTTTCAGGTACATTGGGTAGTGGAAAAACGACCTTTATTAAGTATCTTTGTAAAAGGTTAGGAGTAAAAGACGGAATCAGTAGCCCAACATTTTCATTAGTAAATGAATACGAATGCACCAATGGCTCAGTTATCTATCATTTTGACTTTTACCGCATAAAAGATATAAAAGAAGCGTATGATATTGGCTATGAAGAATATTTTTACTCAGGCAATTACTGCTTTATCGAATGGCCCGAAAAAATACCTGGGCTCGTACCACAAGATGCGGTGGAAATAAAGATAGTAATAACAGATGAAGATAGCCGGGAAATATGGGCCGGGAAATAAAAAATAATTTAACATCCAAAACCTTGGAAACAAAGCTCGGCACCTACAATAACGAGCATTTTAATTCAAAATAATACCCCCTCTTAAACGTCTTATAATAACCAGTCAGAAATCTGCTAAAACACATGATAAAATGAGTACCTACAAGGATGTTATGCGAACATTAACCAAAGGAGCCTTAGCCACCCAGGAAGAAATGCTGGAAGTAGGTCATAAAAAAGGAAGCCTTAAAATTGGTATCCCGAAAGAGGTATCGTCTGAAGAGAACCGTATAGGTATGGTACCCGATGATGCTGCGCTACTCATTAACCTGGGGCATAAAATAATTATAGAAAGCAATGCAGGTAAAAACGCCCACTTTGAAGATACCGACTTTAGCGAAGCAGGCTGCCAGATAAGTTATAGTCCGGCAGAAGTTTATAAAGCCGATGTAATATTAAAGGTTACCCCACCCCAAATAAACGAAATAGAAATGATGCACCCGGGGCAAACTCTTTTTTCGGCCTTGCAACTGGCCACCCAGCCAAAGGACTTTTTGAAATACCTCATGGAGAAAAAAATAAATGCCATTGCATTTGACTCATTGCGCGACGAAGCAGGCATATTCCCTGTAATCCGTTCTATGAGCGAAATTGTAGGTGGTACCTCCATTTCCATTGCGGAAGAATATTTAAGCAATGTACATAATGGTCCCGGCCTGATCATGGGTGGTGTTTCAGGAATTGCACCTACAGAAGTAGTCATATTAGGTGCAGGAACCGTAGGTGAATTTGCTGCCCGGGCTGCCTTGGGTCGTGGAGCTATTGTGAAAGTATTCGATAACTCAATATATAGACTGCGGAGATTACAGGTAATGCTCGGCACTCGTATATTTACTTCTACCATACGCCCCCGTGTGCTTGCCCGGCATTTAAAAACCGCTGATGTAACAATAGGCGCTATCCGCGCAGAAGCGGGCATAACACCAATGGTAGTAACCGAAAACATGGTAAGCGATATGAAAGTAGGCGCTGTAGTAGTAGATGTAAGTATTGATCAGGGTGGCTGTTTCGAGACTTCACACGTAACCAGCCATGCTGAACCGGTATTTCGCAAGCATGGAGTAACACATTATTGCGTTCCCAATATTGCTTCGCGTGTTTCGCGAACAGCTTCCATTGCATTTAGCAACATTTTTACACCCATTCTGCAAAAGGCAGGAGATGTTGGCGGATTCGAAAACCTGATAAAAAAAGATATCTATTTACGCAATGGAGTCTATCTATATAGAGGCATTCTGACAAGTAAACATTTGGGCGAAACTTTTAATATTCCCTATAATGACATTGAGTTACTAATTATGAACAATCAATAGTGTTGAAAAGTCGTAATAACTCTGTAAACCCTTAATTGACGCACATTTTAAGAATTTTGTTAATAACGGTGTTAAAAACTATAAATGGTATCCCGCGCAAAAAAAAAGTTGAAAACATAGATTTGCACTATAGATTTTCGACAGAAGCAAACAACCGTTATTAAATATTTCATATGAAACAAAATACAATAGCAACTAAATCAAAAACAATGCTTAGCTCAGAAGAGATTAAGAAAGCATCTGTAGAATATTTCGGAGGAGATGAATTGGCTGCATCTACCTGGGTAAATAAATATGCACTGCGTGATAAAAACGGCAATGTGCTCGAAAAAACTCCCGACGATATGCACCGTCGTATGGCACATGAATTTGCCCGTAAAGAAAAAGAATATGCTGAAATGTCAGCCATGAATGGTTCGTTTCTTCACCTTTCTGAATATGGTCAACGGAGGGAATTTCTTTCGGAGGATAAGATATTCCAACTCTTTCAAGGTTTTAAATATGTAATCCCACAGGGGAGCGTAATGTTCGGTCTTGGTAACAACCACGTAATAGCATCCCTTTCTAATTGTGTGGTGTTGCCGGAGATATATGACTCCTACGGAGGAGTAATGTATACCGACCAACAATTAACCCAGCTCTTTAAAAGACGTTGCGGTGTAGGTATTGATATTTCTACACTTCGTCCTTCGGGATGCATTGTAAATAACGCCGCCGGAACAACTACCGGAGCTGTTTCCTTTATGGAACGTTTTTCGAACACCACCCGCGAAGTGGCACAAAACGGAAGAAGAGGCGCTTTGATGATTACTATAGATATTGCTCACCCTGATGTAGAACAATTTGTAACCATTAAGCAAGACCTCAGCAAAATTACTGGAGCCAATATTTCCGTACGCTTATCCGATGAGTTTATGCAAGCGGTAGTGGAAGATAAAGAATATACTCATCGTTTCCCTATCGAATCCAAGAAACCGGAAATTACCAAAACCGTAAAAGCCCGTGAATTATGGAACACCATTATTAACTGTGCTCACCAAAGTGCTGAACCGGGATTAATCTTCTGGGACAGACAACATAAATATTCTACCTCTTCGGTTTATCCGGGATTTAAAAATGTATCAACCAATCCATGTTCTGAAATAGCCATGCAAGGCGGCGACAGTTGCCGGCTCATTGCTATGAACTTGTACAACTTTGTAGATAAGCCTTTCACTAAAGATGCTTCATTCAACTATCAAAAATTTTATGAAGTTACGTATGAATCACAACGGTTGATGGATGACTTGGTAGATTTAGAACTAGAATCCATCGAACGGATTTTAGAAAAAGTGGAAAGCGATAAGGAACCTAAGGGTATTAAGCAAATTGAACTGGATACATGGAAACTCCTCTATGAAGCAGGGAAGAAAGGCAGAAGAACCGGCCTTGGCTTTACAGCGCTGGGCGATGCAGTTGCCGCATTAAATATGTCGTTTGATTCTGATAAGGCTATGGCTGAAGTTGAAAAGATGATGCGCACCAAATGTGATGCAGAATTTACAAGCTCTATTGATATGGCTATAGAGCGTGGCAAATTTGAAGCCTTCGATGAAAAAATTGAAAACACTTCGGAATTTGTACAAATGCTTCAAAAAGAACTGCCTGAAGTATATGCCCGCATGATGCAATTCGGCAGAAGGAACATTTCCATTAGCACCGTAGCGCCTACCGGCAGTTTAAGTATTCTTGCCCAAACATCATCCGGTTTGGAACCTGTATACCTGCTCTCATATAAAAGGAGAAGAAAAATAAACCCCAATGACAAAGATGCTACTATAGACTTTGTAGATAAAATGGGAGACAAATGGCAGGAATTTGTGGTATATCACCCTAAAGTGAAAACGTGGATGGATATTACCGGCAATACTGATATTACCCAATGCCCTTACTATGGCTCAACAGCGCCGGAAATTGATTGGATAAAACGCGTTGAACTGCAAGCGTTGGTTCAAAAATATACAACTCACTCCATCAGTTCTACCATCAACTTACCGAATGAAGTTCCAATAGATAAAGTAGGCGAGATTTATGTAGAAGCATGGAAGCATGGCCTGAAAGGTATTACTGTATACCGTGATGGTTCCAGGAGCGGAGTACTTGTTTCGAATGACGAAAAACCAAAGGCAGCTACCGATGTTCTCCAAATACAGGAAACCCACGCCCCAAAGCGTCCTACTGAACTGGAAGCAGATGTTATCCGTTTTATGAACGGAACCGAAAAATGGCTCGCTGTAGTTGGCTTACTCAATGGTAAACCTTATGAAATATTTACCGGTAAAGCAGAAGATGTATTTAATCTGCCAAACTGGGTTCAAAAAGGATGGGTTATCAAAAGCAAAAGCCCCGACGGCAAAAAGCGCTACGATTTCCGTTTCGATGATAATGACGGCTATAGTGTTACCATTCAAGGATTATCGCGCTTGTTCGATAAGGAATTCTGGAACTATGCCAAATTGATTTCCGGCGTGCTTCGCCATGGAATGCCTATACCTAACGTGGTTGATCTGATTGGTGACTTAACGTTAAATGACGTATCTATCAATACCTGGAAAGCAGGAGTAGAAAGAGCCTTGAAGAAATATATACCTAATGGCACCAAGGGTAAAGACAGAACCTGTCCCCAATGCGGCGATTCAGGGCTGATTTATGAAGAAGGTTGCCTTAAGTGTACCAGCTGCGGACACACTAAGTGCGGTTGATATTACAAATGTTTGTTGGTTTAAAAAGAAGGCCCCTCATTACTGAGGGGCTTTTTTATATATAAAAATGGTTATATTTGTGATTGAAAGACGTTATTATAAAATCTATAAAACACACAGACATGAAAGTAATTGTTGGTTGCAGTATTATTGGTTTATGTATGTTATTGCCTGGAAAAGGCTTCTCACAGCACTATGCTGACCTTACACCTGGTGATAAAAACGTAACCACCAAAAAAGTAAAGAAATCAATTATAAGTTTTGGGTTTTTCTCTCCCCTGAATCAACATATATCATTTGGTTACGACCAATTATTGGGAACAGATATTATCCTCTCCTCTCAAATTGGCATTATAGGCCCGGGAGTCACACAAACTAGTAATCCGAGCAAGGGAGGCTTTTTAGAAATTGGTCCTAAATTATTTTTCTCCCCTACCTGGACTATGGATGGAATGCGACGCGTGAATGCCATGCAAGGGGGATATTTTAAACCCGAAATTGTGGTTTCTGCCTTTTCTCAATCAAATACATATTATTCCTATTACCCTCCAACTCCAACTACAGCCTCAACAACTTATACCGGTATAGCTCTCATTTTAAATTTAGGCCATCAATGGATACTTGCTAACTCATTTGCATTGGATATGTATTTCGGAATCGGATATAATATTTCCGCTTATAATAGTTCAGGAACCAGAAGTAATTTTAATAATGAGGACAACGGAGGAAATTATTATAGTTATGAAACCGTGGGTACGGGCTTCCCATTGGCTTTTTCAGCAGGAGTCAACTTAGGGGTTCCATTTTAATGAATAGCTAAAAATTATTGCCCTTTTTAGAGACATACCATTTTATTTCCGCCTGATTTTCTGCACTCGTTAATAGAGGATAAGAATTTCATAAATTTGTAAACATTTTACATACCATGAAGAAACTTACCATCTTATTAACCATCCTCCTCTCTCCTTTTACATTTACTCTTACTGCCCAAGATTGGGTTCGACTAATGTTTGACCGGAATGCTAACGTGCATGATGTGCAGGAGGCCTTTTATAAATGGTATGGTTCTGATGAATCCGATAAAACCATACCTGAGCATGAAAACGGCTACGAACTATTTAAGCGCTGGGAAAATATAATGGTACCCCGTACCTACCCTTCTGGTAATCGCAATAATATGAATGTACTGTTGAACGATTACCTCGAATATCAAAAAAATGCTTCTCACAAACCTCTATCTAATAACCAGGCAGCTAACTGGACTTATGCAGGAACAGTTGGGGTACCTACCCGTGGAGGAGATGGCCGTGTTAACCACGTACGCTTTTTCCCGGGTAATTCAAATATTCTTTTTGCCTGTGCTCCCGGAGGGGGACTATGGAAAAGTACCAATGGGGGTAGCACATGGGCAACCAGTACAGACCAATTAACCACCATAGCAACGAGCGATGTAGCCATTGATCCTAAAAACACGGCTACTATGTATATTATCATGGGTGATGGTGACGATTACGATGCTTTCACTACAGGCGTTTTAAAATCGATCGATTCAGGAAAAACATGGAACGCTACGGGATTGAGCTATACATTACAAACCAGTGGCCCCAATTCATACGAAGGAAACCAACTGCTACTTAATCCTGATAGTACCAATGTAATTTTCGCCGCTCTGAATTTTGGCCTTTATCGCTCAAGGGATTATGGAGCAACATGGAAATTAGTATTATCTGGCGATGTACGGGACATTGAATTCGAGCCCTTTCACTCCAAGGTGGTATATGCCTCCACTCAGTATGGGGCATTTTATCGGTCTACTAACGGAGGATTGAATTTTACGCAAGTAACGAACGGATTACCCAATACAGACGTGGCCCGCATAGAGATAGGTGTTTCGCCAGCTGATTCGAACCGGGTTTATCTTCTTGTCGATGAAAATAATAGCGCCCGGTTTTATGGATTATATATGTCAACAGATAGAGGCCAAACGTTTGCAACCCAATCAAGCTTTGCAGGAAAGGCTCCCAATTTACTTGGATGGTCACCTACGGGGAATGATACAACCGGACAAGGATGGTATGATCTTTCATTAGCTGTTTCTCAAACCAACGCGGACACCATAATTGTGGGAGGTGTAAATATATGGATGTCGGGTGATAAGGGTAAAGATTGGACATTAAATGGCGAGTGGACAGGAAACGGCGCCCCTTATGTTCATGCCGATATTCACCATATTGCTTTTTATCCGGGCAGCGGATCAAGTTATATATTAGGCTGCGACGGAGGGATATTTGAAACATTTAATAAAGGCAAGGTATGGACCGATATTAGTAATAACCTTGAAATAGGTGAACTCTATACCATTGGCCTTTCAGGCATCACTCCGGGGTTAAATATAAGCGGATGGCAGGATAACGGAACGAATTTATCGGGTATTCCCTGGCTACAAACGGCCGGAGGGGATGGCGAAACAGCCTTTATAGATTATTCGGATGATGCCAACATGTTTGCATCTTTCCAAAATGGCTCGCTTATCAGCTCAACTAATGGCGGTGCAAATTGGCATAATGCAGTAGGCAATATTAATGAACCCGGCCCTTGGACCACTCCCTGGCTGCAAGACCCTTACAGGCCTGACAAAGCATTGGTTTTTGCCGGGTATGAAAATGTATGGTACGCCAAAGCACCCGATTTCTTCTGGACCAGGTTAAGCAATTGGGGTATCAGGGGGAAATATATCAATCGCATTGCCATATCTCCAAAAAATGATAATTACATTTACGTTTCACGGGGCGATACCTTATATGCCACTACAAATGGCGGAGCCACATGGACAGTTATAAATGGTTCCATTCCTATACACTCCTACAGTGCAACAAGCGTAACCGTCGACCCCCAAAACCCATTACGTGTATGGGTGACTTTATCAGGCTTCAGCTCGAAAAATAAGGTTTTTCAGTCAGATAACGGAGGCCATACATGGACCAACATTTCAACAGGACTTCCCAATCTCCCTGTTAACTGCATCGTTTGCCAGCCTAACAGTCCGGAAGGAATTTACGTAGGCACTGATATAGGTGTTTATTATCACGATACCCTCTTAAATACTTGGGTTAATTATAATAATGGACTTCCAAATGTTATGGTAAATGATTTGAAGATATCACCTGATAATGGCACATTGGTAGCAGGCACCTATGGCCGTGGAGTATGGCAAACGGGAACGTATATTGCTACTTCTGTAAATAACCTTGAAGCTACTAAAATTAACGCAGAAGTATATCCCAACCCTACCAATGGAATTGTTACCTTAAGCATGAATGAAATTGCTCCGGGAGATTACACTATCCATATCGTTAATTTGCTGGGACAAGCCGTTTATACTGACCAATTGAACATCAATGCAACAACCTATACACATACTTTAAACTTATCAAATTACAGAAAGGGAGTTTACTTTTTACAGATAGAAGGAAACAACACCCATACCGTAAAAAAGATAGTGGTGCTGTAGGTTTCTATAGTTCCGCGGCCATTATATTACAGCCCCGTATATCGCTATTATCCAAACGGCCCGCTACCTCGAATGTGCCATTAGTATTCACAATCCCTATATCATCGGTAGCAATGAATGAACAGGAATATATGTTAGCGAGGTCAATAACGTTTATGGCTCCCGATTCATTTATCAATCCTACCTTGAATGGATCATAAATATCCCGGACTAAAACCCGCATCCAGGATACGCATTCAAATATCCCACTTCCTTTTGAATAGGCCTGCGAAAGCAGTTCGGTCATTCCATATTCCGAATGAATGGAAGAAACGCTAAATGCCCTTGAAAGTATTTGGTGCACCTCCTGTTTTGTCAATTCTTCTCGCCTACCCTTCATTCCACCTGTTTCCATAATGATCGTATTTCTCAGCTCCATTGGATATTCTTCAGCCAGTTTTAGCAAAGCATACGTTACCCCGATTAATAAGGTTTTTTGGCCCTTAGCTTCATTTTGCTTGAGCTTTCCAACCAATTCATCATAGTTATCCATATAGAATCCACTGCCGGGGTTGTGCGTATCTTCGATCAGTTTATTAACCATACATACAAGCGATGAATTACCCCGTTCTAAATAAGAAGGCAATAGAGCAAGCAAGCAATAATCGGAAATATTGCCATAGAAATGCTTAAAGCCCTTTGAAAAGCTTTCGCAGTAAAGTCCTACATCTTTTACATAATGTTTTGATGGTATATCAGATGTTGTTGAGCTGCTCTGAAAGATTTGTTCGGCCGTTTTAGCATCGCCACAAATAACCGGATGTGATTTGAAAAATGCAATGGGCAGATAGGGGATTTGATTTATGTGTTTGACCAACCTGCTATCTATGCCCAACATATTTACATAAGCAGCATAAACTTTATTATTTTCCTGTTGGAATCTAAATAACTGTAAAGCCAATTTTTCAAACTCCTGTCCAGTAAGATTCTGAAAAATGCTATCCTTGACTAATTTTAGAAGAGTATCACTCATAATTGGTTCAAAATTAATACCTATATTTGCAATAGAATCATTACTCGATGAAATTTTTCAGAAATTTTATACTTATTTGCCTATTAGGCTTACTTTATTCCTCGTGTGCAAAAAAAGAGAATTATCCTGACGTTCCAGTAATAAGTTATAATAATTTTGCTGCCTACTACGCGGGTTCAAACAACTCAATAGACTCTACTATCCTAACCATAAACTTTACTGATGGAAATGGAGACATTGGTTATCCCTCACAGGAAACAAACGTAAAACCTGATCTGTATGTGCTCCCGTTAATCTTGTATACGAGGACAAATTCGTATGGTCCGTTTCTTGTTAATAATAACGATTCTGTTATCTTCCCCTATAATATTCCATATATAACTCCTGTAGGAAATGATAAAGAATTAAGTGGATTGATAAAAATAAACATGGGAAGTTTTCTCCAACAATATATAATTGACGAGTTTCTGGCAGATAAGAATTTATTTGATTCAGCAAACCCGCATATGATGGAATTTAAAGTTTGGATGTATGATCGGGCAGGCAATAAAAGCAATGTACTGACAACCCCTGTGCAACACCCCTGAATAATGCAGTATTACAAGTAAAGTAAATTGTACAAACTACCGTCTTCAGGTAATAATAGTAAATAGTATTTGTTTCCCCTACAATCGTTTTATGAATATAGGAATAGTATGTTATCCCACATTTGGAGGAAGCGGGGTTGTAGCGACCGAACTTGGCAAGGCACTTGCAGACAAGGGGCATAAAATCCACTTTATAAGTTATGACCAGCCGGTGCGCTTGAATGCATTTACAAATAACCTGTTTTATCATGAGGTTACTGTTTCTAATTATCCACTGTTTGACTATCCCCCTTATGAACTGGCACTGGCTAATAAAATAGTGGAAGTGGCCAAGTATGAAAAATTAGATATACTTCATGTGCACTATGCTGTTCCGCATGCAGCAGCAGCCTATATGGCCCAGCAAATTCTGGCAGATGAAAATATATACCTCCCTTTCATTACCACCCTTCACGGAACTGATATTACACTGGTTGGAAAAGATGCATCCTTTGAATCGGCTATTTCATTTGTCATTAACAGGTCTGATGCTGTAACCGCTGTTTCAGATAGCTTAAAACAGGACACGTATAAATACTTTAGAAACGTAAAACGGGAAATTGAAGTTATCCCCAATTTCATTTGCCCGGAAGATTACATTTTTAATAATACACTCGAAACCCGCAGAAAATATGCCGGAGACGATGAAAAAATATTAATGCATGTATCAAATTTCAGAAAAGTAAAGCGGGTGGAAGATGTATTGCGCATGTTTGATATTGTACGAAAGAAAATACCTGCAAGGCTTATGCTTATAGGTGATGGCCCTGAACGCAGCAATATTGATAAGCTTTGCCGCGAGCTCGATACTTGCTCGCAAATAACCTCGCTTGGCAAAATAAGCGAGCCCGGAAGTTTTTTAAGTATAGCTGATTTATTTGTACTACCTTCCGAAACGGAAAGCTTTGGGCTTGCAGCCCTGGAAGCTATGGCTGCCGGAGTGCCTGTTATATCTACCAACACCGGTGGACTTCCTGAAATCAATAAACAGGGTTATTCGGGAATGCTCAGCAACGTTGGCGATGTGGAAGATATGGCCAAAAACGCCTTATATATTTTAGGAAGCGATGAAAAGCTTATGGAATTTAAACGTAATGCTAAAGCCCAAGCTGGGAATTTTGATATAGATAAGATTCTTCCCCTGTATGAAAATCTTTATGCAAAAGTGCGGGTCGCCAAATATGCACATAGCATTTAGCCCTTCAACTTAAAATGGACTTAGTTCTCTAACGCATACTTATTACTCCATGCCTCGGGGTCCTTTTGCCAGTTTTCCAGCGCTTTTAAATTTTGCTCTGAAATATAATTGGTCTCTACAGCTCTTTCAATCAGAGTAGGGTAATCAGATAGGGATATACAAGTTAATTTTGCTTTCTTAAAATTGTCTTCCGACACTTTCAAACGGTAATTAAAAACAGATGCAACCCCTTTTACTTCACATTTCACTTTGCGAAGAGCCTCTACTGCTTTGAGCGTACTGTTACCGGTAGAAATTAAATCTTCTATCACTACCACCGTTTGGCCCGGATGAATTTCACCTTCTATCAGGTTACCGGCCCCATGTTTTTTAACTTCGCTGCGCACATATACAAATGGTAATCCTAAATCCTGGGCTATCAACACCCCATGCGGAATACCACCTGTAGCAACCCCAGCAATAACATCGGGCTTACCAAACTCTTCCGAAATGGCAGAAACAAATTGCTGGCGCAGGTAAGTTCTTATTTTTGGATTGGAAAGCGTTCTGCGATTATCACAATAGATAGGTGATTTTATACCCGATGCCCATGTAAAAGGTTTTTCGGGTTGAAGCATTACAGCTTTGATTTGTAATAAAAAATCGGCAACTTTGCGGGCTGAATCCCTGTTTTGAATCATGGTGCAAATGTATAAAGTTTATTACAACGACAGAGTAATTATTGCGGGAAAAAATACGAACATTCCTATAAAAGATAAGGGAGTTAAAGTATCTGTTTACCCAAAAGAAAGTATTGCTGCTATATGGAAAAAATTTAAAAAGAATAGCAAAGTAAAGACACTGTACATCAATGGGAATACCACTAAAATTATTACTGAATTTATTGCACAATTCAACTTAGTGAAAGCAGGCGGGGGACTTGTAAAAAATAAGCAGGGAGAATACCTTTTAATCTTCCGCAATAAAAAATGGGACTTACCCAAGGGTAAACTGGAAAAAAAGGAAACTACCAAGGCAGGAGCAAAAAGAGAAGTGGAGGAAGAATGTGGTATTAAAGGGCTAAAAATAACTGGGCCATTGCATAAAACATATCATATATATCAATTACAGGGAAAGCTCACGATTAAGCAAACACAGTGGTTTGAAATGGCTTATTCCGGTGGCAAAGCAACTAAACCACAAAAAGAAGAAGGTATTGAAAAAGCGGTTTGGGTTAAAAAGAAGAATATACCCCGACTTCAAAATAATATGTATCCTTCCATAGTTGATATTTTGACAAGTAAAAGAATCTTACCAAAGGGAAACTAGTGATTATTATCATTAGTTAATATCCATTAAATTTCTAAATTCGCATTCTAAAACAAAGCATTATGAAAACATTATTTGCTGCCATTATATTTTGTTCCTTGAGCTTTGGAGCTTTTGCTCAACAAGCTACTGCAACAAAAAATTCGACAACTTCTACAAAAATAACGACCACTTACCGTTGCCCGGTTTGTGGATATACAACGATTAAAACCGGAGATTGCCCAAAAGACAAAATTGCTATGGTAAAGGTAGGCGACTATTACTGCCCTGAATGTTACATGACCAGCTCAAAAGCAGGCAAATGCTCTATGTGCGGTGTAGATATGAAGAAAATGCAACCTGCACCAGCCTCCGGTACTACGAAATAGGTTTTATTTCCTCTTTCGTTAGAAACTCCTTTAGCAAAAGGGCGTTTTTTTCTCCTACTAAGTTAGCTACTTCTTCTGAGCTCGCTTTGCGTATGCGCTCCAACGAGCCAAAGTGGCTGAGTAATTTTTGAGTTGTCTTCTCCCCTATTCCTTTAATTTCTGTAAGAGAAGATCGTATGGCTCCTTTACTGCGCCGTTTGCGGTGATGCGTTATACCAAAACGATGCGCTTCATCTCTTATTTGCTGTATCACTTTCAACGTGGGCGAACGCTTATCTAGATATAATGGTATAGAGTCGCCCGGGAAATAGATTTCTTCCAATCGCTTAGCAATTCCTATTACCGATACCTTATTTTCGAGCCCTAACTTTGTTAGGCTTTCCATAGCAGAACTTAACTGGCCCTTGCCCCCATCAATAACAATCAACTGGGGTAAAGGATTATTTTCTTCTATAAGCCTTTTGTAGCGGCGATATATCACCTCTTCCATAGATGCAAAATCATCCGGGCCTTGCACACTGCGAATATTAAAATGGCGATAATCTCTTTTGCTTGGTTTTCCATCTTTAAAAACCGTCATGGCAGCTACTGGGAAGGCACCCTGTATATTTGAATTATCAAAGCATTCAATGTGTGAAGGCAGTTCCTTCATACGTAAATCCTTTTTCATTTGCTCCAGTAAAGTCTCGATACGGGTTTTAGGCGACTTCAGGCTTTCCTGCATTTCCTTTTCCTTAATATAGTAGCGTATATTATTTTCCGATAGTTCCAACAGTCTTTTCTTATCGCCTTTTTGCGGAACAAAAAAAGTGGCATCGGGCACTTCAGCTTCGGTCTCAAATGGAATAATAATTTCGGGAGAATGACTTTCAAACCTTAATCGTAACTCAGCTATACCTAATAATAATAGCTCCTCCGGGGTTTCATCCAGCTTCTTATTTAGCTCTATGGTGTGCGATTGAACAATAGCTCCATTCATTACCTTTAAATAATTTATATACCCGCATTTTTCATCCGTAACAATGCTAAATACATCTACATTATCAATAGTGGGGCTTACCACCATCGATTTACTTTGGTAGCGCTCGAGTATTTCCATTCGTTCCTTTAATTCATGTGCTTTTTCAAATTCAAGATTAGCCGCATGCTTTTCAATCTCTTCTTTTAAGAAACGAATAGAGCCCTGTATGTTCCCTTTAATAATCTGCCTGATGTGCATTATCGAATTATCATAATCTTCTTTTGTTTGCAAGGCTTCACAGGGACCTTTACAATTCCCGATATGATATTCAAGGCACTTTTTAAATTTCTTTTTTTGAATGTTTTCTTCCGTAAGGTTCAAATTGCAGTTTCGTAAGGGATATAGTCGCCTCACTAGTTCAAGCATAGCATGCATAACCTTTACGGATGCATAAGGGCCAAAATATTCCGAGCCATCTTTTATCAGCTTCCGTGTAGAAAAAATACGAGGATATGGTTCATTTTTTATGCAAATCCAGGGGTAGGTTTTATCATCTTTCAGCATTACATTATAACGTGGCTGATGTTTTTTGATAAGGCTATTCTCGAGCAATAGTGCATCCCATTCCGTTTTAACAACAATATAATTAATGCGGTCTATACGCCTTACCAGCATGTAAAGCTTGCCCGTATCGTAGTTTTTCTGGAAATAGGAACTAACCCGCTTTTTTAGGTTTTTAGCCTTACCCACATACAGGATTTCCCCATCCTTATCATAATATTGATAAACACCGGGGGAATCAGGCAGTGAACTAAGCGTAACCTTAAGATTTTCCTTAATTTCCATACCTTGCAAAGGTAGGCATTACACCACATTCATTATCCATCTTATAACAGAAACCTGCCAGACCTATCTTAATTTCCTTTATTTTTGCGGCCCAATTTAATCGGAGAGATGGCAGAGCGGTCTAATGCGGCAGTCTCGAAAACTGTTGTACTCGCAAGGGTACCGAGGGTTCGAATCCCCCTCTCTCCGCAACCCTGAAAACAAAAAATGACAAACCCTTATAAATATTAGCATTTATAGGGGTTTGTCATTTTTAGCCTGTACAAAAATAACATTATTTCTCAATATTAAAGTGCCCTATTCGGTGACCTATTGACATTATTAGTAATAGGGCACCTATATATATGTAACTAATTAATAATAAATAAGATGCAATCATAACATTTTTTGTTAAAACATATCAAAGTATACCAAATTATATGTATCTTGGTGCGCAAATAAGCTATCTATGAATCAAACGCTTGGTATCCTTTTTTACCTGAAAACCTCTAAAAAACTGGCTAATG
>Ga0134125_10000200_pt1 | contig 89599 bp, 75 predicted proteins | sample KB31751_FD_96464 | JGI IMG/M metagenome (GOLD analysis project Ga0134125, IMG submission 96464) | Terrestrial soil microbial communities with excess Nitrogen fertilizer from Kellogg Biological Station, Michigan, USA - KB3-175-1 | ecosystem: Environmental > Terrestrial > Soil > Unclassified ... | reverse complement strand
GTGGAAAGCAAGGCGGGAAGTAAATAGGAAATCGGCAGAAAAACAGCCATAACAGGAACAAAATAGCCGTAAAATCCTTTCCCCTGGGTGGGGTTACCATGCTCCGGAATCAGGGGTTACCATAAATCGGAATGGGGGGTTACCATGCTCCGGAATCTACATGCTTGGTCGTAGAGTGGTTGAACCAACGTACGAGGGCTTTGCAATCATCCTGGTTGGAAACCAGGTAGGAAAGTTCGTGGTTACCGTGAAGGCCAGGAGCCGTTAGATTGGCGGAGCCAACAAAGGCGAGGTATCCGTCAGACTTTTTGATGATGTACACCTTGGGGTGAAAAGTGGGTGTCTCGCCTGCTAGGCGGATATTCACTCGCCCCGGCTGTATATTGTCCTTGATCTGTTGAAGGACGTCTGGCGAGGTTGGAAGATTTATGCCGATCAAGTAGTTTTGTTTGATGCCGGTCAAGGCTGGCAGTATTTTCTGGTATCCATCGTCGGTTATCAGTGCTGCGGCGATCCAGACTTCTTCGGCACCAGTGAGGGCGGCGAGTAGGTGGGTTTCGAGGTCTTTGATGATCATGAGTTATGCTAAAATAGCATTTTTGGTTGGCTTGTCACGTCGGGCGCTGGAACTCGGTGATTATCGTCTTCAAAACGATTCGGGGGAGTGGAATGGAGGATTGTTCATTTTGGCCCTGCTTACTAGGACAACATATTCCAATCCACTATGCGGCGACGAAAAAATTAATTATATTTGCAACATGGCTCTCTCCACCCATGATACCAACCTTCTTCAACAATATTTCGCCGATAAACCGGTGAAGAAGGCTTATCTGTTTGGGTCATACGCGCGCAACACTGCCGTTAAAGGGACCAGTGATATAGACATATTGTTGGAATTGGATTATTCCAAACCCATAGGAATGAAATTTTTTAGCTTTCAGCGGGAATTAGAAGATCTATTGCACAATAAAGTCGATGTCGTTACCAGTGACGGCATTTCCAAATACGTTCAGCCGTACATCGAAAGAGATAAGATCCTGATCTATGAAGCCACCGCTTAGCGACGAGCTGCGCGTCCGACATGTATTGGATGCGATTAAAGAAGTTGAATCGTACCTGATAAATGTATCTGTGGATGAGTTCCTCTCCAATTCTGAAAAGCGGTTCGCTACCATCAAGCAAATTGAGATCATCGGTGAGGCCTGCGCTCGCATTTCTCCGTCGATAAAAGACAAATATCCTGACATAGAATGGAAGAATATCGTCGGTTTCCGAAATATTTCCATTCATGAATATTTTGGCGTCAATTTCCAGATTGTCTGGCAAATAGCACAGAACGACCTGCCCACACTAAAACGACAATTCACCGCAATATTGGATGGATTTACCAATGGTTAAGTTTAGTAAGCTTAATCGGCAATAAGAAGAATAGGGGGCGGTTAGGCTATCCAGTTAGACCGTCTCAATTCATTTTTTTGACTCGGTTTGCAACGATTTGACGGTTCGAATCCAACGTGGATTCTGACTTCGAATCCCAATTTATTGAGCATCAGTGAACAGTATTTTCAATCCCAAATTGTTCACCGATTTGTTCACTAAAATAGCTCAAGATGGGCCCATATTAAACAATGATGTAAAATAAAAAACGCTGCAAGCGAACAACTTACAGCGTTTAGTCGGGACGACTGAACGCACCGTTAATTCGAATGATATTGTAATTCAATCTGTTGAAGTCATCGGATTTTTTCACTCACCTAATCACTCACAGCACCGATTGACGATAAAGAACTGTGAACCGGATCAGAACTTGCGTTCGGGTTCGATTCGATATAAAGGTAACTAAATTGGTAATGCGGGTGAAAAGAAAGTGGATTAATTGGCGCGGCATGGATTCGAGAATTGGATATTCAAAGGAATGGAGTAGGGGAGCGGCGGCGAGTGACTGGATAAGCTTTGCAATTCGGGACGCACTGCGTCCCGAATTTAGGAGATGATATTCTGTACCCAAGTTTTGCACGAATTCGGTACGCCCACGCCCCTCCATTATTTGGAATGTAAATCGATTCCTTCGATCATGCATGAAAGTTGTACCTTTCAAGCGGATGGTCTTGACGCCAATTATCCATACAATTAGTGACACTGAAATTGCTGCAATTGCTGCGATGGGATTTTCGTTTGAGGGAACTGTCGGCCCTCCCGCCCGGTTTATCAGTACCAACTTCCCTAATTTCGATTTGTTAACTCTTTTGCAAGAGGTCGATCGGCAATTGGGGTGTACAACAAAAGAGAAAATTCAAAAGATAATCTTTCTGAAGGACGATGGCGGACTGGCGGATCTTCAGATTCAATACAATTCGGCGGACTATAACGACGAAAATCTGGGACTGGCGCTTATGCGGAAGTTGGCGTGGGAAGACAGCGGACTGATGGCGACGCACCAATATTCTAGGCTACCAAGCCTGTTTCGCAAACAAGGAATCTCGAAAGTGATCTTAAGGGCATTCGTACAGCAATACGTAAATATGGGCGTAAAGAAGATCTTACTATTTGCTGGGCTTGAGGACGGCGGCTTGGTGTGGGCAAAGTTGCATTTTCTGGCAACTGATAAGTCTGATGTTGACCGGATTCTGGCGACGGCAAAGGTGACTTTGTTGCCCAAGCAGATACGTTTTGTAGAGAAAATCTACCTGAATTATTACTCCCAACACCCTGAGGGACAATCCTTTCCATTGTACAAGTGGGCGGAGCTAGACTTCATGGAATCAATATTGCGGAAGAGCACTTGGTACGGAGCGGTGGATTTGACTAACCAACAGGAATTTACTAATTTTATAGAGCATGCAATCAAGTAAATCGTCATCTGGCGAAGAAGCACATATTGGAGAAGATATCCTAGCAAGCAGTGCAATGACGGCCCTAGAGAGGAAATGCTTTGTCGTTAAGCAAACGGTAACAGACAATGATTTCACTTTAGAGGAAGCATTAGAGGCTTATGGAGTATCTAAGGAGGATTTCGAAAGCTATTTTGCAAAGCAACTTGTATCGGAATTTAAGATATTTCTTCATCATTCATCATCCAAGACTTTTGCCATCACAGGAAGTATTGCCGTAATAGGGAATATTTATAAGGAATTATTGGCACCTGTGGACGGGGATTCAAATGTAGTCCAAGGCCATTTAAGGGAGTTATCGACAGACATACAAACCGGAAAAGTCCGCGTTTGACGTTTACCCAAAAATGAGAAACGATCCGCATTTTCATTCGCTAATTTTATGGAATTCGAGAAAGTAAAATTTGACGTTGCCACATTTGGTAAAAAACTCGCAGTGTTTGTGTCCCGACCCCTTATAACCTGGACAGTTTTCTAAAGGTAGTTTAGTAGTTTTTCATTTTCAAAAGGGATCGGATTAATATTTTGGAACACGTGATTCGGTGTTTGCCTGTTTAAGGCGCCATGCCTTCTTTTTTCGTTGTACCATTCGTAGTACCGATCAAGGACCATCTGCGCGTGATAGATGGAGTCGAACTCGTAACGATCGATAACCTCTCGTTGCAAGTTGGAGTGGAACGCCTCGATGTAGGCGTTGTCCTCCGGTGTGCCGACGTGGGAGAACTCCTGCAAGACCCCCTTCTCTTTGAGGTAAGCCCGAACAACCTGGGCAATGAACTGGGAGCCGTTGTCGTTGCGGATGGACATGCCCTCCGCTTTGTATTCCAGCAACATCAGCGACAGCATGACCAGGACATCACCTTTGCGGATATGGCTCCGAAGCTGATAGATCAGCACCTTCCGGCTGTAGATATCGATTACCGTCAGCAGGAGCACATTTCTGCCGGTTCCGTGGATATGCACGTATTTGATGTCCATCGCCAGGTATTGAAGCGGCCTCTCCGGCTTCAGGCTCCGGAACCGGATAAAATTCCGCTTGAACGGCAGTGGCCTGATCCGGGCGCCAAACAGCAGTCTGGCTTCCTTCATGAGCCGGTACACTTTTTTGTGATTGATGAGCCAGCCCAACTCCCGGAGCTCGGCCGTCATATTCTTGTAGCCGTAACAGCAGAATTCCTGACGGAAGACCATGTCCATTTGCAAAACAACGACCTTGTTTTCCATTCTTTCACCTTGCACGGTAAGGGTGTGGGTACTCGGCTTGATGCCTTTGCGGCCCCCGGAACGTTTGTAATAAAAGCTGCTGGGGGACAGGCCGGCCCATGACAACAGGCTTCGAACCGGGACGCTGCGAAGGGCATACACCTTCACGAGCCCCTGAGCCTCCGCTCGTAGGCCTCGTTTTTTTTTAAGAGTTCGGTTTTGAATTCGAGCTCAAGGGCCTGATTGCCGATGATCTTTTTCAGCCGGGCGTTCTCCTCTTGTAATGCTCTGAGCTCCGGATCCACCTTGCGGTATTGAGGAGCCAGGGACGATACCCCACCTTTGTCGAACTGCTGCTTCCACCGAAGATAAACAGAGTGGGAAACGTTGTGCTTCCGGAGTGTCTGCGTAATGCCGTGCTGGTCGGCTTCCTGGATAATTTGAAGTTTCTGTTCTACAGAAAACTTGCGGCGTTGCTTTGCCATAATACCCTAAATTTAAATGACTAAATTGATTTACCAATCTAGTCCAGCCTTTTAGGGGGTCAATACACTATTTGAACGCCACGGAATATAATGCTGTTGACTTAGGTCATTTTTCAAATTATGTTAATGCGGCTGCGTCTCTATTGAATTTTATAAATCCGCTCCACAAGATCAGGGACAATGTATCCGGATTGCCCTTTATTCTGGACACAATAAGCAGAATCATCTCATCCTACTTGATCTACAATATAGTGCGAGCGACAAGAAGATTCGTAAAGTGAATCAACTTAAGACTGGCGTCACCGCGCATCAATAGGCAACTACCAATTCGAGTATTTCCAATAAGTACAGATAGTCCGATTTGGATCTTCTTAATGTAGGAATAGCATGACGAACTTGCACCAAATCCACGGGTTCCTGAATGACACGCAGTTTCTCGATATCAATCGCCTCCGGTATGGCCTCACTGCTGTAGTATCTTAGAAGGGAAAGGATCGCCTGAATACCTTCGGTGTCCTGCCAGGGATGGGTTTGCCCTAGTTGAAGGTATTTCCCAATGAGCGTATTCTTGCAAAGCAAATACCGGTGATAGAAAATAGAGATTCGTCGAGGGGTGACATTCACCCACGACCGGACGATTTTATTCAATAAACCGACTTCCGTCGAGTTCAATCCTTGCCAATCGCTTTTAGTAGCCGTCACGGTCATTGTAGCAAGGGCGTTGTGTAGCGCTGGGCCGGAGTCAGTCATTGCATCTGAAGAAGATATGGCATTCCTTTCGCCGGTATTAGTTTCGCCTTCTGCGCTAATTGTTCCTTTCGATTGAAGAGCTATTGAATCTGCTAGGTCTTGCTGCGCCGCCGCTGCATAGATAGAGCTATTTTTCGCGGATGAATTGGGCTCGGTGGCGACGTCCTTTTTAATCAGTTCTTGTAGGAATTCTACTCGCTGGTCCTCATTTAACTCTCCCAATTTAATGGCTGCGATAAACAATTTATCGATATACTCCGAGATCAATTCTGTTGCCTCTACTTGATCCTCTTTCGACCCTTTCGGGGTTCCCGGAGTGTCAGTCTCTCCGATCAAATAAGTGTACTTTCTCCGAATGGCATTTTTTAGAATGCGCTCATCGATGGCCGTCACGATGACTAGACGCGTGCTTATCTCCAAATCTTCCAAAAGTACACGGAGGGCGTCAATGCTCTCGATAATCCGCTCTTCTTTGCACCGGTCCATATCTTCGACCAAAAGAAAAATCCTCTTCACAGCCCGCGGCTTTCGTTTGGGAAGAATCTTATTCAGCCAGCTTGTCCATTTCTTGTAAATTCTCGATGACTTGTTTTCCGAGCCGGGTCGTACGGAAGCTCTGACTTTGGCTTCTCGCTTGGGTAGCCAGAGCTTAAGCAATTTGATCAGTTCTTCCTGAATGTCCGCCTGAAGACCTAGAGCGACCTTGTAAGAATGCCGGCTGGAATATTTTTTAATTAGCTCCGTCGCTTTGGGAGTAATGTCCTTTTTAAAAGCCCGAAAAATGGCTGACACGCTGACCACGGCGAGCAGATCGCTGCCTAGCCAAATGTACCAGTCGCTATCCAACACCTGAGGGCTGTAGATGAGCCACAACACCAATGCCGCAGACAGAAGAATCAAGGATAGCAAGGGCTGCAAGCCAAGGCGTCTGCAATTGAGCCAGAATAGTCTGGCGTAATATCGAGGGAAGCCCCACCCGGTCCGTTTACCCAAATAGGCCTCGGCGAACTGCTCATACAAATAGGCCCAGGAGGCGGGCGTTTCCTGGTATTTCCAGGCATGGTATACAATTTTGATGAACTGTTCCTTCCACGTGTCCTCGATGTAAGCCCACATTTCATCCAGCAAAAAGGTCTTACCTCTACCCCACTTGCCAAAAATGCCAACCATCTGGCTATCCGGCGGTAGGGCATAAATCATATTGGCGAGTTGTTCGGCTAACAATTTTACGCCCATAACAGGGGAAAAATCAGCGCGAGGTCGCCGAAGGCCCCTGGTGCGAAAGAAATCCGCTGGTTTAGCAGTCTCATTAGCAATATCGATCAGTCGCTTGGCGACCGTCTCGGCTCTTAGTGGATTTTTCTTCAGATGTTTGGCCATGAGGGGGCCGAGACCGGTGAATTGGCGGTACTCCTCGTAGATTGCGTTATCTGCAATGCCTATCGCGATTTCGGTGTCGGATTTCTTGGTCATTCCTGTCGTAAGTCGACCAAAACCATACATTAATTTGGATATCTGTAGAATTTGCTCGAAGGGGAGATCCGCCAATTGTTGCTGTAGTTCGGCGCTACTAATTTGCGAATGATCCTTTCCATCTCCTAGAATCGACTGAATTGCATAGAGCACCTGCTCAAACTCATAAAAGATGCGCGATTCCGGATGGACTTGACAAATGCCCAGGAGTGTAAGATTTCTTCCACTCCCGACGAGCTGCGGGTCCATCTGCTCGGGGCTAAACGACTTCGGAAGATCATCGTTCCAGATTTCCGAGAGGGAATAAGAAGAGTTGATTTCCCTTCCTTCCAAAAGGTTTTTATATAAGATTTCTAGATATTTTCTTTCGGGTTCTACGATCGCCACTTTGGGAAAATCGAGATCACTACTTGTTAGTTGCCGAAAAGCGGATTCCTCCAGATAAAATAGACGCTTATCCCGCTCTTCCGGCACATCTTTAGATGAATACCGGTAGATGCTATAGGGATCAAGCGGGATATAAGGAAGGAAGAGCTGGGTGACGGTAAGCAGAATAATTTCTCCTTCCTTAATATCTATGCCCAGTTCCTCCGCGACTTCGAATGCGCAGACAATCGCCTGGCTTTCCCCGACGTAAAGACCAAGTACCCGATCGCCCTTTCTTACCTGTTTATACAAGCTGTACTCTACCCGCCGTTTTCCTGCGCCCGTATGAGACCCGTGCCAGATGGCCTGCCCGACCGAAAATTTATCGAAATCCCAAGTTTGACTCATCAGCCGTAGCAGCCAATATTGAATCTTACCGTCTCGCTTAAACATGAGGATATGTGCCTGTAGTTGAAACGAGGTATGGTCGGCCCAGGCAAAAATCTTGAAATAGCGGTATTCTCCAATGGGCAGGTTAACGAATTTGCCCGAATGGGCGGTGGTGATATAGCTGAACGAAATTTCATTTGGAGCGCCATTTTGCCCTTCAGAATAGCGAATGTTGAATTCTACCATCGTTCCAGGCTCATATGTTCCCGTCGCGTCGAAGGGAGGTTGAGTGTCATTGATATAATATGAAGACAGCTGTATATAGCCGGGGTTTTCCCATTTCTCGTTTGTTCGGGCTCCAACATTGATTTCGACAAATCGAAGGTCTTGGTTATTGTAGCGGCCGTGCTGTGGCTGGAAGTCAAATGCTTCAGCAACGGACAGCGCCAGACCAAATCTCCAATACAAAGTGGCCTGTCCCGGAGTTAGTTGAATCGTATATTCACTGTCTTTCAGATCAAACACCTTTGACTGGTAAACCTCATCGTTGTATTCGCCTAGTGATTGGTGATTGAATGTATGATCAAAAGTTTCAGCAGTCATATGCAAATCAAGAGATTTTTATTGGGAAAGTCAGTAAGTTATTGCCTATCGGTCACGTCGGCAACCGCATTTTAACCAATGTCGCTTACTGAAGCAAAAATGGGTGTTTTAACGGGGAAACATTATTGATAATGAGTATTTTGGTTGCAGACGATTTTTTGCCTCGTCTACTTCTGCCGAAAAACTTACGTATTGTTATTCGTAAAACAGCGGGAACTGCGCATTAGGTTCGGTTATCCAGTTTTGATTGAAGCAGACCCATATCCAGCCAAATCTTCGAATGCATCACATGCGCATAAATCATAGTAGTCGCCAATTTCGTATGCCCTAACAACTTGCTGATAGTCTCTATAGGAACCCCATTCATCAAGGTAACTGTTGTGGCGAAAGTATGCCGCGCCAAATGAAAAGTCAACCTTTTCTTAAGTTCACATATCTCCCCAATCAGCTTAAGCGACCGGTTCATTTCCTTATTGCTTACCATCGGAAACACCGTCTCCCAAACCCTCGCATCTTCTTGGGCGCGGAATTTCTCCAAAAGGATCAGCGCAGGCCGTAGTATCGGAACATTGACAGGGATTGACGATTTTTTCCGAGTCGTTTTAATCCACTGCATCCCGTCCACCCCGGTTATGATATTCGCAGGTTTTAGCCTGACTAAGTCAATATAGGCGAGACCGGTATAGCAGCTAAAAACAAATAGATCCCGCACCCGTTCCAACATGGGGTGGGAGAGGTCCCGCCCCTCGATCCGCGCCAGTTCATCCTTGTCCAGGAAATCCATCTCCATGCGCTTAAATCGAAGGCGGAAGGCTCCAAATGGGTTCTTTTCAATCCATTCGTTCGTACATGCCCAGTTGACCATTTTCTTAAGCCGCTCCAAATGCTTCATAGTCCCGTTATTGGTACAAGGGTCACCGGTCTTAAGCGGATTATTCCGAACATAGTGTTCGAATCCGGTAATGAACTGGTGGGTCAGGTCCTTTAGGTAAATATCCCCGGCGTCATATTTCAGATTTAGGTAGTTCCGAATATAGATCGCCGTGCTCTTATAGTTTTTCATCGTCCCTGGCTCAAGCGTCTTTCCCAACATTTCATTGTGCATAACGACCAGCCGATTCAAGGTCATCTTTTCATCGCCTTCTGGCGTCTTGCCGAAATAGGCATTTTTTAGCATTTCAGCTGTGAAGTACTGCCCAGTTAGATTAAACTCCTGGTAGCTCGCCACGACTTTCGCCCGGATTTCCTCCAACAAACTATTTAATTGTTTCAGGGCCGACGTCCTGGGCTTGGCCGCTCCTTTTGCGGAATTCCAGTCATTTTTGTCAATGGTTTGCTTCAAGGCCAATTCGCAACGGGTGCCGTTGACGACAATCCGGGCATAGATGGCATGGGTGCCTTTCTGGGCGGGGCGGAGTACAAAGTGGAGACCGAAGGTGTTACTGCTTCTCATCGTGGTATGTTATGGGTGAATAATAGAACCCGCGTCAGATCGGCGTTTCATTCACCCGAGGTGAGTAACAAAGGTAACTCACCTCTCAGGCGGACGATCACTCACCTAAATCATTCGCAAACCAGATGGATTCAGACAAATTGAATTGACCCGGAAAAAAAGAAAAGAGCCCGATAACCAATCGATTAACGAGCTCATTGTATTGTTTGAATCTGATAATTGTCGGGACGACTGGATGAGTTTCGCTGATCCAGATGGCCCTCCTCCTTACCCAAAAAGCCCTGCCCGACTTCGTCGGGCCGTTTTGCTTTTCCGCGTCCGCTTTCGAGCGAGCTGGACGCGCCCGCTCCAAAGCAAAACCCGCAGCTATCGCTGCGGGCTTCTTGTTCGTCGGGACGACTGGATTCGAACCAGCGACCCCTTGCACCCCATGCAAGTGCGCTACCGGGCTGCGCTACGTCCCGAAATTCAACCAATTAGGGCCGCAAAAGTACCGAAAAAGCCCGTTCACCCCTTAAAAACCCGCCCACTTTTTTTTTACACTCCCTGTGGCCAAAAAATTGGCCCAGAAATTGCGATATTTTAGTATCTTTATACATCTATTTTCTTTATACATCCCTTCTATCGAAAGATATCTACTCCTTTTTAGGTCCTCTCATTCTAACTGACACGGAACCAATCCATCACCCTGCGGCAAACCATCCGACCAAGCTAAAATAACCAATAATTCCACAGGATGAAACGAGTCTTGTTAGCACTATTGTTTTTTCCCGTAGCCAGCCAGGCCCAATGGAACGTCAACATCTTCGGAGGATTCTCCAACTATATCGGAGAGCTGCAGGCGGCCCCATATACGACGGCACAGGCGCATCTCGCCTTCGGCGCGGGTCTCCAGTACGATTTTACGGCGCACTTTTCGCTGCTGACCAATATCAACTATGGTAAGGTCGGTGGCTCCGATGCATTCGCGCAGCAGGCGGATGTCCGCGCTCGCAACCTCAGTTTCGAGACATCGATCGGCGAGAGCAACCTGCTCGCGGAATACAACCTGATCGACCTGCGGAAACACCAATTCACGCCCTATATTTATGCGGGGATCGCCGTCTATCATTTCAATCCCTACGCATTTGATTCACTCGGTCACAAAGTGTACCTCCGGCCGCTCAGCACGGAAGGGGAGGGGCTGCCGCAGTATCCGAACGTGCATCCCTACGCCCTGACGCAACTCGCCATACCCATTGGCGGAGGCATCAAGTTCCGCATCTCCGACCAGGTTGTGCTGGCGTATGATATCGGATTAAGGAAGCTTTTCACGGATTATCTCGACGATGTCAGCGGTCATTATATCGATCAGAACATTCTTTTCGCTGCCAGAGGTGGTGAAGCCGTTCAAATGGCTTATCGAGGCAACCAGCTGGAAGGCGGCGCAGGCTATCCGCCCGCGGGCACCCGGCGCGGCAGCCCGAAATCAAAGGACTGGTATTATTTTTCCGGCATCCGCGTGATCATTGCGTTCAATACAAGAGGCATCGAATTGCACCGCCGCTCCCGGGGCATCCTGGACTGCCCCAAAAATGTCTATTAAACATTCGATTCGGCGCTGATCCCGTCTCAAACTGCTTTACTTTTGTGGCACCTAAAAGTATTGCAGCTCCATGGCATATAGAAACCAGCAGGAATTTATCCAGGCCCTCGAATCCGCAGGCGAGCTGGTACGCATCCGCGCCTATGTCGATCCCCGGCTTGAAATCGCTGAGATCACCGACCGGGTCAGCAAGAGCGGTCAGGGCGGGAAGGCGCTCCTTTTTGAGAATAACGGAACGGCCTTTCCGGTACTCATGAATGCTTACGGCAGTGAACGGCGGATGTGCATGGCGTTGGGCGTCCGGTCGCTCGACGATACAACGCGCGAGATCGAATCGCTGTTCCGGATGCTGGCCGGCCCGAAAGACGGACTGGTTGACAAGCTGAAGTTGCTCCCGAAACTAAGCCAGTTCGCTTCCTGGATGCCCGCGGTGAAAAGCGGCCGTGGCGAATGCCAGGAGGTTGTCATGCCGGTTCCCGATCTCACGCAATTGCCCGTCATTACTTGCTGGCCCCGCGACGGCGGACCATTTGTCACGCTCCCCATCATCCACACCCGCGACCTTCGCACGGGCACCCGGAACGTCGGCATGTACAGGATGCAGGTCTTTGGTCCGGCGGTAACGGGAATGCACTGGCATAAGCACAAGGTAAGCGCCCGCCATTTTGCCGAATATAAAAAGACGGGACAACGGATGCCCGTCGCCGTCGCCCTGGGCGGCGATCCGGTCTATGCATACAGCGCGACGGCTCCGTTGCCGGAGAATGTCGACGAATACATGCTCGCCGGTTTCCTGCGAAAAAGAAAGGTCCAGTTGGTAAAATGCCTCACTCAGCCGGCTATCGAGGTTCCCGCCGACGCCGATTTTATCATCGAAGGTTACGTCGATCCGGCCGAAGATCCGGTCTGGGAAGGACCTTTTGGCGATCATACCGGCTACTACTCATTGCCGGACTGGTATCCCCGGTTTCATGTCACGGCGATAACTCACCGGAAAAACGCTGTTTACCCCGCGACGATCGTCGGCATCCCGCCGCAGGAAGACGCCTGGTTGGGTAAGGCTACCGAACGAATCTTCCTGGCTCCCATCAAAATGACGCTCGTGCCGGAGATCGTCGATATGGAAATGCCGGTGGAAGGCGTTTTCCATAACCTGGTCATCGCTAAGATCGCCAAGTCCTGGGCGGGTCAGGCGCAGAAAGTAATGAATGCCATGTGGGGCGCCGGCCAGATGATGTTCAACAAGATCCTGGTCATCGTCGACGAGGGCGCTGAGATCCGAGATTACCGCAAACTCCTGGCATATGTGATGCGCAACGTCAACCCCGCGACGGATGTCTATTTTTCGCAAGGCCCCATGGATGTCCTCGATCACAGTTGCAGCAAGCTCGGTTTTGGCGGCAAAATGTGCATCGACGGCACCGCAAAAACCAACGAAGAATGCGACGACCGGTACCGGTTGCCGACGGATGCCTCCGAATTCGATTCGGGAACTTTGTTGGAACGCTGGCCCGAGATCAGGGGGGTCAACGCCGCTCTGCTTGAACAGGGAATCCTGATCCTTGCCGTCAAAAAGGCCCGCCGCGGTCATGTCCGGGAATTGCACGAGTCCATCTGCGCCCGGCCCGGTTCGGCGGCAATAAAGATGATTCTCTATGTCGAACACACCGTGGACCCCAACGATTTGTCCGTCGCACTCTGGCGGTTTTGCAATAACCTGGATCCGAAACGCGACCATTTTTTATTGGAACGCCCGGCCGGCGATGGGCTGAGCGCCTGTCTCGGCCTGGATGGTACGCGCAAGACCGCACAGTTGGATGACTTTCAACGCGACTGGCCCAATATTATCGTCGCCGATGACGCCACCATCCGGCGCGTGGATGAAAAATGGCCTTCGCTGGGTCTCGGCGCTTTCCTATCTTCACCATCCCTGAAATTCAAAGACCAGCTATACGGCACGGAGGCCGTTGTCTCATGATAAAAAGATTTGTACTCGTTGTCACCGGCCTGCTGGCTGCAACGCTGGTCCTCCCGCAGACGGCCCAGCCCTCGCGGACACCGCATACCCTGCTTTGGCGGATTTCCGGTAAGGGTGTCCAACCATCCTACCTGTTCGGGACAATGCATATCCTGTGCGCGGACGACGCCGTGCTCGGCGATAGCCTGAAAGCCGTCATTGCGCATGTGGATGAAGTCTATTTCGAGATCAATCTCACGAACCTGGGGGACATGCTTGCATCCTTCGCCTATATGAAGATGCGCAACGGAAAGACGCTTTCCGACCTGCTCAAGCCGGGGGACTATGAGCGGGTGAGAAAATATTTTGCCAGCCATGAGAGCGCCATCCCGTTCGAAACGCTCCAGCGCTTCAAAGCAATGCTGATCAGCGGGCTCGTCGAGGGGCAGGGGCTGGGCTGCGAGACCACCGACGGAATGGAAATGCGGATCATGAAGGAAATGGACAGGCAGACGCCCAAAAAGCCGATCAACGGGCTTGAGACGGCGGCATTCCAGGCCGGTCTGTTCGATAGTATTCCTTACAAAAAGCAGGCGAAGGAACTGGTCGATTATATCGACAGCGCGGATCAGAACAAAAAGATCACCCAACAACTCGCGGGCCTATACAGGAACCAGGATCTTGACGGCATCGAAGCGCTGAGTGAAAAAGACGATCCCGGCATGGAGAAATACATGGACATGCTGCTGTATAACCGGAACCGGAAGTGGGCGCGGGAACTCGACACGCTGCTTCCGGGCAAATCGTTACTGATCGCCGTCGGCGCGGGTCACCTGCCGGGAAAGAAAGGTGTGATCGAACTCCTGAGAAAAGAAGGATATACCGTGGAACCGGTCTTCGACAAGAACTAGACCCTTTCCAGGCTGCTGAAAAAGAAATCGCTTTCAATGCGGGCGTTCTCGTCGCTGTCGCTGCCATGGATGGCGTTTTCGCCGACCGAAGCCGCATAAAGCTTCCGGATCGTACCGGCGTCCGCCTTGGCGGGATCGGTTGCCCCGATCAGCTTCCGGAAATCGGCGACGGCGTTTTCCTTCTCGAGGATCGCCGCAATGATGGGACCGCTACTCATGAAATCCACCAGTTCACCATAAAATGGCCGTGCTTTATGGACGGCATAAAATTCTCCGGCTTTTTCCCGGGATAGCCGGGTGAGTTTCAGTGCAACAAGAGCAAAGCCGCTTTTTTGGATCTGGTCGATGATGGCCCCGGAATGCCCTTTGGCGAAAGCATCCGGCTTGATCATGGTGAAGGTTCGATTGGTCATAATTCCTGCTTTTTTGGCTCGCAAATGTAGTACATTGTTCCCAAAGAACTTTTACTTGGGAGTTGGGATTTAATTCTGCAACTTTGCAGCCATTTTAGCATGTCCCCCATCGAAGAAATATACCCTTTATTGAGCCAGCCGCGGAATGTCGTGATTGTCATGCATCAGAAGCCCGACGCGGATGCCATGGGATCTTCGCTTGGTCTCTTTCATTTTCTTCGCCATCTCGGACATGAGGTTACCGTCATTTCTCCCACGAACTGGGCCGAATGGCTCAAGTGGATGCCGGGCTGCGGCGGCGTCATCGATTATGAATTCAATTCCGAAAAGGCAGTTTCCGTTTTGGACAAGGCGGAATGGCTATTCTGCCTGGATTTCAACACCTTATCCCGAACCCGGCATATGGCGCAGCGGCTTCGGAACACGGACGCGACCCGGGTACTGATCGATCATCACCAGCAGCCGGAAGCAAATTGGTTCGACTACGGCATCAGCGACACGGGAAAAAGCTCGACCAGCGAAATGGTCTACGATTTGATCGTGGACTCGGGTCATGCCGCCGTCATCGATCTTGACATGGCCGCCTGCCTGTATGCGGGCGTCATGAGCGACACGGGGTCATTTCGCTTTCCGGGCGCCTCCGCCGCAGTTCACCGGATGGTGGCGGCCCTCAAGGATACCGGGTTGAACCATACACTGATCCACGAACATCTGTTTGATAATTTCCTCGAAAATAAGCTCCGTTTTACGGGATTTGTACTGCAAAACCGTATGGAAGTGTTCTACGAGCACAACGCCGCGCTCATCGCGGTTCCCTGGAAGGACCTGGTCCGCTATGAGATCAAGACGGGGGACACGGAAGGACTTGTCAATTATCCGTTGTCCATACAAGGTATCCGGATGGCTGCGCTGATCATCGACCGTGACGAAGAAGTAAAATGCTCTTTCCGTAGCAAGGGCGACTTCGATGTCAACGTGTTTGCACGCAAATATTTCGAAGGCGGCGGCCACGTCAATGCGGCCGGCGGCAGAAGCACCGAAACGCTGGAAGCCACCGTCCAGCGCTTTGTCGATGCACTTAAAGAAAATTCCTCACAACTTCAATAATTTCATGAGAATGAAAACCATCTCGTCGTATTTGATGATTAGCCTGGCGCTGCTGGGAGCGGTGGCCTGTAATAATTCAGGCTTTAAGAGAACCCAGAGTGGGTTGCGGTATAAGATCTTTTCGGATGGCAAGGGCCCGGTTGCGAAAAAGGACGAATTCGTGAAGATGGAAATTTTGCAGAAAGTGCGCGACTCAGTTTTTATGAGCACTTATGGCAGCGTTCCCTACTATCTTCGCGTGGACAGTCCCCGGCCGATCTACAGCCCGACGGAGATCCTGACCCTGATGCGCAAGGGTGACAGCGCCATCACCGTCCTTTCCGGCGATACCATCAGGCGGCACAACGGCGGACAGCTTCCTGCCTTCATGAAGAAAAAGGACAACATTACGATCACGATGAAGATCCTTGATATATTCCCCACCCAGGACCTGTTGATGGCAGACCGTAAGACGGAGCTGGACAAGCAAAAGGATAAGGAGATCAGGGATGTGGAGAAATACCTTGCCGACAGCAATATTCACGCGACGAAGACGGAGCTGGGAACCTATGTCGTCGTGAAAGACCCCGGCAACGGGCCCCGGGTGGACAGCGGCAAAGAGGTATTTATCCGGTTTACGGGAAAGTTGATGCCTTCCGGAAAAGTATTTCAGTCCAACATGACGGCACCCGCGAACGAACCGCTGAAGTTCGTGATCGGTCAACATGCCGTGATCCAGGGCTGGGACGATGGGCTGAAACTCTTCCATGAAGGCGGAAAAGGGACGCTCTATATCCCTGCGTTCCTGGCCTATGACCAGCAGCCGGGACCCGGCCATACGCCGTTCGAAAACCTGATCTTCGACATCGCGGTCGATAGCGTCAGGGACGCACCGCCCGCTCCGAAGCCACGCCCGGGTATGCCGACGGCGCCCAACTTCCCGCGCGGACCGATCCCGATGCGGCCCGGCGCGCGCCCCGCAGTTCCGGTGCCGGCTCCAAGACACTAGGACCATTCCGACTAATCGTTTGGAAACGCGTTGACCCGGTCAACGCGTTTTTTGTTGTGCCTCGCGGTAGGCAGCCAGGAGCCGGATGGCTTCGCGCGCTTCCCTGGGATCGTGAACCCTGAGGATGTCTGCCCCGTTCAATAGCCCGATCGTATGCAGCACTGTAGTGCCGTTCAGCGCCTCGGCAGGACCCACCCCGAGCGTCCTGTAAATAGTGGATTTGCGCGAAAGCCCCAGCATCATTGGCCGGCCGCAGATCCGCAGCAGGGACAATCCGTGCAGCAGCTGGAAATTGTGCGCCGCGGTCTTTGCAAAACCCCACCCCGGATCGAGGATGACGTCGTGAATTCCCGCGAGGCGGCAGGTCTCCAGTTGCCGGATAAAGAAATCCAGGACTTCGCCGACAACGTTGTCATAGTGAGCTTCTTTATTCATGGTGGCCGGCAATCCTTTCATGTGCATGCAGACAAAGGGCGCCTGCAGGCGCGCCACAGTCCCGAGCATGGCCGGATCCATTCCGCCGCCGCTAACATCGTTGACGATCGATGCACCGGCCTCGACGGCTTCTTCCGCAACCCGGGCATGCCAGGTATCCACCGACAGGGGTAGTTGCGGCCATTCCCGGTGCAGCAATTCAATTGCACGGATCACCCTCCGCAATTCTTCCTCCACGCCGACCAATTCCGCTCCCGGGCGGGTACTTTGACCGCCGACATCCAACCAGTCCGCACCTTCAGTTATCATTTTTTCGCCCCGCCGTAACAATTCGTCGTCGTTCATGAAGCGACTACCGCCGTAGAATGACTCCTGTGTCCGGTTGAGCACCCCCATCAGCACCGGTTGATCGATGGTTAATAATTTCCCGCGGGCATTGAGTGTGAACATATCGCTGTCTTTTTATCTTTACCTTTACAAATCCCGATCAGTGGCTCAAAATTCAACAATAAAACCATAATGGAGAAATCAGCCCCCGTGAAAGGTACCGAACGGCAGTATGACCAGGCACTGGAAAGGTGCCGGAATATCTTTTTGAAAAAAACGCGGGATTACGGCACTTCCTGGCGCGTGTTGCGCACCATTTCAATAGCCGATCAGCTCTACATCAAAGCCCGGCGGATCAGGACGCTGCAGGAAACCCCGCAGCAGCGGGTGGGGGAGGACAAGGAAGGCGAATTCATGGCTATGGTCAATTATGGGGTCATCGGGCTCATCCAGCTTTCTCTTGGCGCTGACGGCGGAGAGGATGTCGACCCGGGAACCGCTGCCAGGCTGTACGACGAAAAGGCCGCAATCGCCAGGCGCGTGATGCTGGACAAGAATCACGATTACGGGGAAGCGTGGCGGGAAATGAGCCAGGAAAGCTTCGCGGATCTTATCCTCATGAAGATCCTTCGGGTCCGGCAGATCGTAGCCAATGACGGATCCACCCTGATCAGCGAAGGCATCGATTCCAATTTCATCGATATCGTTAATTATTCCCTGTTTGCCCTCATCCTGATCGGAGAAGGCAAACACCCTGCATAAATGATCCCGTCATGAAAATCCTCGTTGCAATCGCCCGCGTCCTGGTTGGCGTCCTTTTTATCTTTTCCGGTTTGGTCAAAGCCGACGACCCGCTGGGACTGAGCTACAAGATGCAGGAATTCTTCGAGGTTTGGAATTTCCATTTCCTGGATCACCTGACACTGGCCTTTTCCATACTGATGATCGTCTTCGAGATCATCGCCGGAGTCGCCCTTCTCCTGGGTTGGCGGATCCGGTTATTCAGTTGGCTGCTCCTGGTCCTGATCGTGTTCTTTACCTTCCTCACCGGCTACGCCTTCCTGTCGGGAAAAGTCCGGGAATGCGGTTGTTTCGGCGACTGCATACCCCTGACCGCGGGCCAGTCTTTTGCAAAGGATATCATCCTGCTGGTGCTGGTCCTGTTCCTGTTCCGGTGCCGCAACATGATACGGCCGGTCCTGCCGGGCGCCGGGGCAACGGCAATCATAACCGGCGCCACCATCTTTGCCTTTATATTTCAATGGTATGTGCTGGTCCACCTTCCGGTCGTAGATTGTCTCCCTTACAAGCCGGGCACCAATATCCCGCAAGCGATGCGACCGCCGCCGGGCGCCGTACAGGACAGCACTGTCATCACGCTGGTCTATGAAAGAGGGGGCAAAAAGATTGAGTTCGACGCCACTCACTTTCCGGCTGACTTCAACGACAGCTATCATTTTGTCACCCGGTACGACCGGCTGGTCCGCAAGGGTAACGCGGAGGCCGCCATCAAGGATTTTCACCTGACTACAGGTCCTGGCGCCGACACGACCGACGCCGTGCTGGGTGCCAGGGGCTTTAAACTCTTTATATTCATGAAAGAAGCGCAGGACTTCCATCCGTCCTGGAACAAGGAACTCAGTGTCATCCTGGCGATGGCCAGGGCGAAGGCGATCCCCGTCTGTTTTATCACGGCAGGTTATGAAGATATGATGGAATGGGTGAGGCGCCAGGGTTTGGCCGGCGAAGTGACGGTTCTGAAGTGCGATGCCATCGCGATCAAGACCGCTGCCCGGGCGAATCCCACACTTTTCCTGCTCAAAGGCGGGACGATCCTGCATAAGTGGAGTTATGCCGATTTCGATCGTGCGATCCCGGCTGTCAACGAGCTGCCTTCACAATAAAGCTTCCGCCGGATGTTGCGCTACCTGATCAGAAGAATGACTTATGGAATGCTGGTGCTACTCGGCGTAGTAGTGGCGGTCTTTTTTCTATTCCAGGGTTTCGGCGATCCTACCCGGCTGGTGATCGGACAGCGTGCGGATGCGGCTACCCAGGACAATATCCGCAAGGAACTCTACCTCGACCAGCCCAAATGGAAGCAGTTCGTTTTTTATCTCGACGATATTTCCCCGATCGCCATCCATACGAGAGAAGGGATCAGGGAAAAAGGCCTCAAGGGCATCTTTATCGGAGGGGAGACCTGTCTGGCCCTGAAATGGCCCTATCTGCGGCGGTCTTACCAGTCCAGGCGGGAGGTTTGGGACATCCTGATGGAGGCTTTGCCCGGCACGATCCTGCTGGCCACAGCCGCGATGATCCTGGCGACGATCGTGGGCATCGCGCTCGGCGTATTCGCGGCGATCCGGAAAGACACCTGGTTGGACACCTCTTCGATTTTCCTGAGCGTGATCGGCATCTCCGCGCCATCGTTCTTCATGGGCATCGTCATTGCCTATCTGTTTGGATTTGTCTTCAGCGACTGGACCGGCCTTCATATGACAGGCAGCCTGATCGACACCGATCCGTTCACCGGGCGGCATATCGAACTGCGCAACCTCATTTTGCCTGCTTTCACGTTGGGGATCAGGCCGCTCGCCATCATTGCGCAGCTGACCCGCGGCGCCCTGCTCGACGTCCTGAGCCAGGACTATATCCGTACGGCCTATGCCAAGGGACTGTCCGCACGTACAGTGGTCTGGAAACATGGCCTCCGGAATGCGCTGAATCCCGTGATCACCGCCATAACCGGCTGGTTCGCCGAGTTGCTGGCCGGCGCTTTTTTCGTCGAGACGATCTTTGGCTGGAAAGGGATAGGGAAGGTCACCGTCGATGCGTTGGAAAACCTGGACTTCCCCGTGGTCATGGGTTCGGTGCTGATCACCTCCTTCTTTTTCATCATGGTCGGGCTTCTGTCCGACCTCTTGTATGGCATGATAGATCCCCGGGTGAGACTCGCCCGATGACGCTCCGGAGTGCCAGGGACCACGCGTGGGGAAGCCTATTTGACGACGACTTCCCGGATCACGGCTTCCCCGAGTGCTTCATTCACTCGCCTGAGAATGGCCTCTTTCTGATACAGGAGTTCCTGGCGCAATGGCGCAACCGCTGTCTCGATATACAGGGTATGACCATGGATCCGGATTTTGTCCGTATACCTGGCGACCGTCTTTCCCATGATCTTTTCCCAGACTTCGCCGATTTGCAGCGCCTGGATCGATCCTTTCAGCTGGCTTTGGTGCAGAAAAGACCGCAACGCGTCACCTAACGAATGTTCACCCATTGGCGCAAGTTAGGAAATGCTTTGAGAGTTGCCAGCATCAGGAGGGCGCCGGTTATGCACATAATGACGAAATATAATGCCGGGCTCCTTCCCCGCCGTGCCCTGGGCGGAACGACCGCTTTCCCGCTGCCGTTGAGAATTTGCTGCCGGGACGCGTATTGAGGCAAGACGCCCGCAATCAGATTATATCCGGTTTCGCTGAACATCCAGTCATGCGGGCTGAAGAACAAGGGCTGTTCTTCAGGCGGTTCAACCTCCATTTCAAGGGATTTCTTCAGCAGATCGACTGCATAGAGCCGGAGCCCTTCTTTGTTCGCTTTGATCAAGCCATATTCCCCGCTCTCATCCACCGAGTAGGAAAAATAGGCTTGTTCGGGGTTATTTGTTTCTTCCAGCTGTCGTATAGAAGTCTCAAGGTCGGAAGGCATGGCAATCAGATTTTCGAGGAGTTTTTGTCGATGTGTGTGAGTAAATATAGGTTTTTTTTGGGCAGATCAGCGGTGCCGCTGGTAAAAAAAAGCTGCTTCCAAAGGCTAGAGCGTAATGATCTGAAAAGGCACTGAAAGGCTCTCGAGCTGCTCCCTGATCCGCCCGGCATGCGTATCGGTGATAAAGATCTGGCCCTCGCCCTGCGAGGCCACGCGGTCTAATAAGTTGCGCATCCGGAACTCATCCAGCTTTTCAAATACATCATCCAGCAGCAGCAGGGGCGCATACCCTTTGGCCCGGCGTAAGGTGTCATATTCGGCGAGCCGCAAAGCAAAAAGGAGGCTTTTGCGCTGACCCTGCGAGGCCATCGTTTTAAAAGGCAGGCCGGCAAACAACAAGCCGATATCGTCCCGGTGAGGCCCGCTGCCCGTCCGCTGAAGGAAAAGGTCCCGGTCCAGTCGCTGGGCAAGCAATTGGGGGAATGGCCCGAAGTGCAACTGACTCTCATAGGAAAGCGATATCGCCTCTTCCGCGCCTGCTATTTGACTATAGTATTTGCCGGCAAGGGGCAAAAAATCCTGTAGGAACCGTCGGCGTTCTTCAAAAATGCGCATTCCCGGCCGGACGAGTTGCGCGTCGTATACCTCGAGCAGGCTTCTGTCGGTCACTTTTCCCTCCGCCAGCGATTTCAGGAAACTGTTGCGCTGCAACAACACCCGGTTATATTCAATGAGTGCCTGCAAATAGCCCGGGTCGAGCTGGGACAGCAAGGCATCGAGGAATCGGCGTCGCTCTTCGCTGGCGCCGGTTACGATCTGAATATCGTCCGGCGCGATGATCACGCAGGGAAATCTGCCGATATGGTGGCTCAGCTTCTCGTAAGCTTCTCCGTCCACCTGGAATTCCTTTTTGCCGTTTTCCCGGAGGACACAGACGATATCGGCTTCCTTCCCGCCGACACTGAAATGACCCTCCAACCGGAAGCCGGCCTGACCGGTCTGTACATTGACCTGATCGGATCTGGAAAAATAGCTCCGGGTAAAGCAGAGGTAGTAGAGCGCATCCAGCAGGTTGGTTTTGCCGACCCCGTTCCTGCCGCAAATCCCGACGATCCTTTCGGAAAACCGGAAACCGGCCCGGGAATAGTTCCTGAACTGAACGATAGATATATCCTTTATACGGAGCAACAGCTTCTAATTCCCCGCAAAATAATTACCTTTCAGCCTAAACAACGCTGCAATGAGGAAATTTTCCGCCCTGGTCCTGCTGATGGCCATTCTGCTCCCCGTCCTGGCAGGCGCCCAGGAAGAAAATCCCGGGAAGCTCGATACGACGACCCTTGCCCGCATCCGGGAAGAGGCGCTCCACCATTCGCGGGTGCCCTGGATCGCGCACGAACTGACGGATGTCGCAGGCCCCCGCCTCACGAATTCACCGGGCTGGCATCATGCCGCCGAGTGGATCGTAGAGACGCTGAAGAGCTGGGGACTCAGCAAGGCGGCGATCGAGCCATGGGGCAAATTCGGTTATGGATGGGCTGCCGAAAAGACCAGCCTTTCCATGCGGACGCCTTACTATAGTCCGCTGATTGCCTACGCGATCCCCTGGAGCGGCAGCACGAACGGCCCGATCACGGCCAATACTTTTCTTGTCGAAAAAATGGATTCAGGATGGGTCTCCGCGCACATTTCCCAAATGAAGGGGAAAATCCTGCTGATCGCCGATCGGGACACTGTCAATCATCCCCGGTTTACACCCGATGCGGAACGGTTTACTGACAGCGCTCTCGCCTTCCTCGGCGATACCTATATGATGAGCAAGGAGGAAGTATCAGGTTTACTCCCAATGTTTGTGAAAATGGTGGCTGTATCTAATATGTTGCGGAAAAGCGGCGCCCTGGCCATGTTGCGCGACGGCGGTGGCCGCGACGGTACGGTATTTGTCCAAAATTTCATTGGCTACCGCAAAAAAGATCAGCCGGAACTGCCGGCGCTTCAGGTATCGCGAGAAGACTTCCTGCGTCTGCAACGTCTGACGGAGGACGGTCATTCCGTTACCCTGGAACTGCAGAGTGATACCCGGCTCTATGACCAGGACCTCGACGGGCACAATGTAGTAGCCGAGATTCCGGGCACGGACCCGGCGCTCAAGTCGGAGATCGTCATGCTGGGCGGTCACCTCGATTCCTGGTCCGCCGCAACGGGTGCGACCGATAACGGCGCGGGCTGCATCGTCGCCCTCGAAGCCGTCCGGATCCTTCAATCCCTGGGCATTCACCCGAAACGGACGATCCGCATCGCACTCTGGGATGGCGAGGAACAGGGCTTGCTGGGATCGTTTCACTACGTCAAGAACCACTTCGGCGACCCGGCGGACATGAAGCTAAAGCCCGAACAGGCCAAAGTCTCCGCCTATTACAACCTGGACAACGGCTCGGGCCGCATCCGGGGGATCTTCGCCCAGGGCAATGAAGGGGCGGCTGCTATATTCCGGAAATGGCTGGTACCGTTCAACGATCTGGGTGCGTCAACGGTCACCCTCCACAACACGGGTTCCACCGACCACCTCGGCTTCGACGCCGTAGGCATCCCCGGTTTCCAGTTCATCCAGGACCCCATCGACTACGAAACCCGGACACATCACAGCAACCAGGACAACTACGACCACCTGGTTATGGATGATCTCCGTCAATCCGCGCTGATCATGGCCGCTTTCGTATACAACACGGCGATGCGGCCGGACATGATGCCCAGGAAACCCCTTCCAAAGCCTGAAAAATTCATATTCGACGATCTTGTCCCCTGATTGGGTTTTCGCCGTATATTTGCACCCGCGATTCCAGCCCCTCCGGCCAGGGGTGGAACCGGTATATCAAAATATCACAACATAGTGGCTACCACCAAGTTTTCAAAAGAGACCTACCTCTACTGGTACGAACTGATGCAGCTGATCAGGCAGTTTGAGCTGACCGCCGAAGAGAAGTACAAAATGGAAGGCAAGATCCGCGGCTTTTTCCACGCCTATGTCGGTCAGGAAGCGATCGCGGCCGGCTGTATGACGGCCACCCGGCCCGAAGATCCCTTTATTACCGCCTACCGGGACCATGGTCTCGCGCTTGCAAAAGGCGTACACGCCAATGCCTGTATGGCTGAATTGTACGGCAAGGCTACCGGGGCCGCGAAGGGAAAAGGCGGCAGCATGCACTTTTTCGGCGTCGACGTGAAGTTCTTTGGCGGCCACGGCATCGTCGGCGCCCAGATCGGCACGGGGGCCGGATTGGCCTTTGCTGAAAAGTACAAGGGAACGGATAATGCCGTGCTCACTTTTTTCGGGGACGGTGCCGCCCGCCAGGGTATGCTGCATGAGGTTTTCAATCTCGCGATGTTGTGGAAACTTCCGGTTGTCTTTATTTGCGAAAATAACAACTATGCGATGGGCACGTCGGTCGAGCGTACCTCCAATGTAGTCGATATCTACAAGCTCGCCGATGCGTACGAAATGCCTGCGGATTCCATCGATGGGATGAGCGCGGAAGCCGTACATGACGCGGTGACCCGCGCGATCAAACGCGCCAGGCAGGGTGACGGCCCGACGCTCCTCGAGATCAAGACCTACCGGTACAAGGGTCATTCCATTTCCGACCCGCAAAAATACCGTACCAAGGAAGAGGTCGATGAATACAAGGCCAAGGACCCGATCCAATTGGTGCTGCAGACGATCATGAGCAAGAAATTCGCCACTCAGGAGGAGATCGACGCCATCAATGAGCGCGTGAATAAGACGGTCGCCGAAGCAGTAAAATTTGCGGAAGAATCTCCCTGGCCCGATGATTCGGAAGTGCTGAAGGACGTTTACCTGGACAAGAACTATCCGTTCATCACCGACTGAAGAAATGGAAATTCAACTTTCAATATTAAAAGCTAAATCAATAATCTAACCGATGTCAGAGATCAAACGTCCCGCACACCTTGAGGAAGAAAGGAATCCCGTCGCCGAGCTCCGGAACCTGTGGGACAGCTACGGAAAACAGGCTTCCATCGTTCTGGCGGTCATCGTTGTGCTGATCGCCGGCTATTTCGGCTACCGGAATTTTATCAAGGAACCGAACGAACAACATGCGACGGAAGCGATGTTCCGCGCCGAGGAATACTACCGGATGGATTCCGCCCGCCTTGCGCTGAACGGCGACAATATCAACTATGGTTTTCTGAAGGTTATTTCGCGGTATGGCGGTACCAAGGCTGCCAATCTGGCCACCTTCTATGCGGGAAGCTGCTACATGAAAATGGGCGACTTCAACAATGCCGTCAAATACCTGAAGGATTTCACCACTTCGGTTCAGCTGCTTCAGGAGCGGGATTATGGCCTGCTCGGCGACGCCTATTCGGAACTGAACAAGAAGGAAGAGGCTGCCGAGCAATACAAAAAGGCCGGCACCTATTATGAGAAGGACGAGCTCTTCTCGCCGGAATATCTTTTTCGTTCGGGATATTTGTTCGAAAGCATGGGTAAGACGCAGGATGCGATCGCCATGTACCGCCTGATAAAGGATAAATATCCGAATTCGCAGCGGGGGGCCGAGATCGATAAGTACCTTGCCCGGCTTGGAGCGTTATAATAAACGGCAATTTCATGGCTGAGGTCGACAAGAGCAATTTATTAAAAACGGCTGCCGAGATCCCGCATCTGACAGGTGCGGTGGTCGTCGTCGTTCGGACCGAATGGAACGATCGGGTGGTGAGCGAACTGGAAAGGGGGTGCGTGGAAGTCTTGCAAAAGGCGGGTGTCCCGTTCCGGGTGGTTACGGTCCCGGGTGCATTCGAGATCCCTTATGCGGTCCGCGCCTACTGGAATGCACATAAATACAAGGACGACCGTCCCCGGGCTTTTATCGCGCTGGGCTGCGTCCTCAGGGGAGACACGCCGCATTTCGAATACGTATGTCGCGCCGTAACGGACGGTGTGCTGCATTTGAACATGACCCTGCCGTTGCCGACCATTTTCGGCGTCCTCACCGTGGATGCTCAGGCCCAGGCGGATGAGCGGATCGGCGGCAAACATGGCCACAAAGGCCAGGAAGCGGCGGTGACTGCGCTAAAAATGATATCGCTCCAAACAACGTTGTAGTGACTATTCAGCTATTCATACCGTGTTTCGTGGATCAGCTCTATCCGCAGACCGCCTTCAACATGGTGAAGGTGCTGGAAACCGCCGGCGTGGAAGTAAAGTACAATACCGGTCAGACCTGCTGCGGCCAGCCGGCCTACAATGCCGGGTTCCGGAACGAAGCCCGCGATGTCTGTTCCAAATTCCTGAAGGACTTTGCGGGCGCCGATTACGTCGTTGCGCCCAGCGCCAGTTGCGTTGGTTTCGTCCGCAATTACTATTCGACGCTTTTCGATAACTCCTCGCTTCATAATGAAGTGCGCGATCTTGGCAGGCGGATCTTCGAATTTTCCTCGTTCCTGGTCAACGTCCTGGGGGTGGAAGACTTTGGAGCCAGCCTCTATGGGAAAGCCACCTATCATGACTCGTGTGCCGCGCTTCGCGAATGCAGGATCCGCGACGAGCCGCGCAGGTTATTGTCCAGGGTAAAGGGTCTGGACCTGGTAGAAATGGCCGATACCGAAACATGTTGCGGGTTCGGGGGTAGCTTTGCCGTAAAGTTTGAATCCATCTCGATCGCCATGGCCGACCAGAAAGTCAACAACGCGCTCCAGACGGGCGCGGAGTATATCATCTCCACCGACATGTCCTGTCTTATGCACCTGGACGGCTTCATCCGGCACAAAGGGCATCCTATCAGGACCATGCATATTGCCGACGTCCTTGCGGGCACTGAGTGATAAATAGTTGCATAATTACATGTAATCAACGGAATTACATGCGGGGACCCGGCAACTGGTGGATTTCATATACAAAAAATTTCTTCGTTATGGCACATTGGCTGGTCAAATCGGAACCTTCAGTCTACAGCTTCGATCAACTCGTGAAGGAAAAAACCACCTGCTGGAGTGGCGTCCGCAACTATGCGGCTCGCCTCCACCTCCGCGGCATGAAAAAAGGTGACGAAGTCTTCTATTACCACAGCAACGAGGGCACCGACATCGTCGGCATTGCAAAAGTCGTTCGGGAAGCCTACCAGGACCCGACCACGGAGGACGATCGCTGGGTCGCCGTCGACCTCGCGCCGGTCCGGCAGTTAAAGAGCCCCGTTAGTTTGGAGCGGATAAAAGCGGAGAAGCGCCTTGCGGAGATGGCCCTGGTCCGCATCGGCCGGCTTTCCGTGCAGCCCGTCAGCGATAAGGAATGGAAGATCGTGCTCGGGATGGCGGGGGAAAAATAGGGTCTTCTTTCCTGGATGGGGGGGGACTTTGTCAGCTCTGTTGCTCTGGGACTCCTCAGCGTGTGGCCGTTATGGCTCCTGGCAGCTGTCGCCTGGGGCGTCTGGAGGCGACGGCGAAGCCGGCTTGCCAGAACGCAGGCCTGATCCAATCGCCTTCCAATTCTCCCCATTCGTGTGGGGAGAATTTTATATTTTGCAAACATGTCACCGGCTCCCAGGAAGAAAAAGGTGGTGGTACTCACCGGCGCGGGCATCAGCGCTGAAAGTGGTCTAAAGACCTTTCGCGACTCCGACGGTCTCTGGGAAGGCTATGACGTCACACAAGTCGCCACCCCCCGTGCCTGGCGGAAGAACCCCGCGCTGGTCCTCGATTTCTATAATATGCGGCGGCGCGACGTTGCGAAAGCCGAGCCAAATGCGGCCCACTACGGTCTTGCCGCATTGGAAAAGGATTTTGAAGTGCAGATCATTACTCAAAATATCGACGACCTGCACGAGCGGGCGGGAAGCACCCGCGTCCTCCATCTCCACGGCGAGATTTTCAAGATGAGAAGCGAATCCGATGAAAGTCTGGTTTACGACATCCGGGAAGACATCCTGCCGGGACAACTCGCACCCGACGGAGAGCAGTTGCGTCCCCATATCGTTTGGTTCGAGGAACCCGTCCCCCTGATCGCGGAGGCGGTCCCGCTGGTGCGGGCGGCCGACATCTTCGTGGTGGTCGGCACCTCGCTGGTGGTCTATCCCGCGGCGGGCCTCGTTGACTTCGCGCCACACCACAGTCAGAAATTTGTCATCGATAAAAAGATTCCCTACACGTCAGGGATTCGGAATGTCACGGCGATCGAGATGCCCGCATCGCAGGGCATCAGCGTCCTGACGGAGAAATTATCCGCCATATGTTAACGCTGGCTAGTCCGCCTGCGGGCGTAACGCGTCATTTTGTCCTGTACGGGCCGGCGGCGCCCGTTTTATAGTTTTACTAACAATCCATGTCCTATTATTGCACCTCATGCGCATCGTAAATCAGTTTTTGCTGCTGATCGGCTGCATCCTCGCCCCGGCGGCCGCGCAGTCACAGGACCTGTTTCCCGCGGTGCAGCGCCTGAAGAACTATTGCCGCATGACGCCTCCCATCGGCTACAGCCCGCGTCTGGAAGTCCTGACGCTGACGCCGAAGAACAACCTCCACTATCTCTTCCCGCTATATCATGGGTTCCGGGACGAGACCAAATTCCGCCGTATTTATACGGATAAGGGATACTACGAAGAAATGGCGCAGTATTTTGCGTTTGCGGGAGATTATGAGACCGGCCTCCAGTACCTCGACAAAAGCTTCGACACGATCGACAATTCGGCCATCCGCCGGATTTACAAGACGGCATCCGGGCTGAAGGACATTCAGCACGTCAATGCGCAGCGGTTTATTCACTTGGAGGCAAAAACGCGCCGCGTCATCATGATTAACGAGGCTTTTGCAAAACCCGTCGACCGGGCATTCACCCTTTCTTTGCTGTCAGGCCTTTACCGGCAGGGCTTCCGGTACCTGGCGATGGAAATGCTGGACAACTTCTCCAACCATACGCTCACGCGGGTAACCATGCATACCGGCTATTATGCTGCGGAACCTGTCGCGGCGGAGCTCATCCGGACCGCTTTGTCGCTTGGCTATACCCTGGTTTCCTATGAAGACACTGCGGCCGCGGATCACAGCGCCACTCAACGCGACTCCATCCGCGCCGAAAACATCTACGATATCCTGCGACATGATACGGCGGCCAGGATCCTTGTGCACGCCTCGTTTGCAGATATCAGCAAGCGTCCCGGCCCCGACGGGTTCATCCCGACAGCGCTGGCCTTTCGCCGGATCTCCGGTATCGATCCGCTGACCATCGACCAAACGGACATGACGGAGGAAAGCAATTCGGCATACGGCCGGGCCGTCTATCAGGCTTACCTGGCAAAGTTCCCGTTGACCGAGCCATCCATCGCTCTTGTAAACGGCGAACCGGTCAACATCATGAACAAGGACCTGTATGACCTTTCGGTTATCCATCCTCCATCGCAATACAAGGATGGTAGACCAACCTGGCTGAGCCTGGGCGGGCTGCGAAAAGAATTTATCGTCAAGCCGCCGGTGGAGGGGGTATACCTGGTCCAGGCCTATTATCTGAAGGAGATTGAAGCCAATAACAATGCGCCCTGGCAATTGGTGCCGGCCGATCAAACCTACATCACGACAGGTGCCGGCAATTACCCGCTCTACCTGAGAAAGGGCAAATACAAAATCTATTTCCGGGATATCAATTATCAGATTCTCGACACCCTTATCGTTGAAGTCGATTGACGGCCTGCTCCTGGCCGATGGAGCGCTATCCGACGGGACCTTCTTCTTCAAACCCGATTCCCTGCAATTCCAGTTCTTTCAACACAGGTACATACAACTCGGGGGAAACGGGGATCTGCAAGCCGGTCAGGGATAGCTTGCCATCGAGGAGCAACTTCGCCGCAATCCCCAGGGGAAGTCCTACCGTCCGCGCCATCGCGGTATCCAGCGAATCCTCGCCCTTCACGACCAGGGTACTCTTATAGGACGCGCCCGACGAGCATCCGATCTCGTGTTGCATCACGATCATGTCGCGGTCGCGGGGCCGCATCTTCAACCTTGTTTCCAACAGGAACTGCAGGACATCAGCCGACGTGCGGGCATTGGCCGGTACCGGCGCGGGGCTGAACAGACCCAGGTATTCGTACAATTTCCGATTGTGTTCATCCACATAGGGGAGGAGCGGGGCGGACCAGTGGGCTATCGTCAAGGCCCTGGGCGCGAACACCGAGCCTCCGGCGTCTTTCAGGGGCTGCACGTCATCGGTCAGGCCCGCACGCACGATCGGCGCCCAACCTTTGCAGAAAACGGGGTAGCGCAGCGTGGTGCGGATAAAGGTCTCGACTCCTTCCAGACTATACAGGGCCATATAAGGCAGTGAATCGCGGTTCGGATACCAGGCCAGGGGCCCGGTTTCCTTCAGGTTGATCCGCCCCGTCTGCTCGAACAGTTCGGCATAACTCCGTTCGACCACGCGGCCGTCGGCCCTGAACCGGGCGCCCGACGCGCCGGCTCTTACGACATTCCGCGGGTTCCAGCTGATCTTGTAGTGCCAGGGATTGTCATCGCTCTCCGGCGCGATCAGTCCGCCGGTATGCGAATGGAAGGAAACGATCGCCTCGCCCAGCCGCCGCACTTTGTCGATGAAATGTAACGCACTCATATGATCTATCCCGGGATCGAGCCCCATCTCACACAGGAACAGCTTTCCGCTCCGGTCGATATCGGGCTTCATGGCCCGGATAGAATCGTCGGTGTACGACGCGGTCAGCAGGTGTTTACCCGCCCGGAGACAAGACCGCGCCACGAGGTGATGCAGGGAGGGAGGCAACAGCGAGATGACCACATCGGCGGTACCGACTAACCGGTCCCGTTCGGACTCCTCTTCGACAGAAAGCGACGCTGCGCGGGCGTTCGCCGCGCCTCCGATCTTTGATTGAACGAGTGACAGGTTACTATCGGCAACGGTCAGCTGCCAACCCCGGGGACCGGCTGCCGCGATCAGGTAGCGGATAAGACTCGTAGCTGATTTGCCCGCGCCGAACAGTAATATACCTGCCATATGCAAAAATAAGGCTTTGTGCGCCAAATGCGGTCGAAACGGCCCGTGGGCCTGCCAAAATTTTTGTAGTCCGGGAGAAAATTGTACGTTTGTGCCACAGTCGTTCGCTCTTCTTTTCTTCTCTCCTTAATCCTGCTAACAGTCGACATTCTATTTTTCTTTAGGAGTTTTCGCGCATATTCGGGCATTCTTCATTTTCCACGCGCATATGCGCCTGGGATATATCGATCACGCTTAACTCTAAAAGTTGATGAAACCCACTGCTTATGTGTTTGTTTTGTCGATGGCCATTATCGCAGCCTTACCGGCGCAGGAAGCGAATGCGCAGCTTGCGATGAATCCCCGGGACTCTGTATACACCTATATTGCCGCCGCCGCGGCCGGTACGCCCGCCAACCCCTTCCAGCCCGCGCCCGGGAAGATCGGCAAATGGGTCCGTACCGTCCGGATGTCCTGGAACACCAACGAGTACAAATCGTATATCTACAACGGATCGGCATTCCGCATCCACTTCCCGAAATCATACAACCCTACAGCCAACGATGGCAAACGGTATCCCATCCTCATCTTCTATTGCGGCGATGGTGAGGAGGCTGGCGTCTACGATAACGAGGATCAGCTGGCGCACGGCGGCCAGCCTTTTATGTGGGGCATAGACGGAGGCAAATTCGACGGCTACGCCATTTTTATGCAAACCCAGTACGGCTGGGGCACGGCGCAGTGGTTGAATTACCAGGCGCTGATCGATTCGCTGGTCGTCGGCTATAAGGGCGATCCATACCGGGTGATCCAGAACGGGCTTTCAGGCGGCGGCCAGGGAATCTGGAATCACCTGGCTTTCAATCCGACCTATTTTGCGGCTTCGGTCCCGATGTCCGCCACCCTGACCGGCAACGGCGCCGCGTCCTTCATCAACCGGGTGCGGTTCCTGCCGATCTGGAACCTGGATGGTGCGCTGGATAACGATCCGCCGCCGTATCTGGTCTACCAGGTTCAGGATTCCATGCTGAAATACGGTGCCGATTATACGCTTTATGAATTCCCGACGGAAGCCCATGATACCTGGGACAGCACCTGGCTCAAACCCGGTTGGTGGCCTTATTGCAACAATGCCTATCAGTCAAATCCCTGGGCTTTGTACGGCCGGACCAAATTTTGTCCGGGGCAGTCAATCCATGTGACGCTGGGCGTGATGGGCGGGTTGCACGGCTATCAATGGCGAAAGAACGGGGTCAATATCACGGGCGCCACAGCCGATACACTGGTCGTCACGGGACCGGGCACCTATGACGTGCAGGTCAGGCGAGGCAACTACTATTGGTCGGATTTTTCGCATGCACCGGTCGTCATCACCGTTCAGTCGGCGACCCAGGCGCCGCCGGTCGCGACGCTCAACGGTGCAAGCGCCGTATTGCCGGACGCCGCGGGCGACACCGCGGTCACACTGACGATGCCTGCCGGCGATTCGATATATACCTGGAAAAATCTTCGTACGGGCGCAATCGTCGGCCGGAGCCAAACCCTGACCGTCGGCGAAAGTGCGGCCGGGGACTACAGCGCATTGATCATTCCCTTTCAGGGTTGTTCGGGAATCTACTCGGCCGCCTTCCCGGTTGTAAGCGCCGCGGGTCCGAACGCGCCGCCGCCGGCCACCAATCTCCTGGCGCAGGCCCAAAGCTTCACATCGGTGCGGCTGACCTGGACCGTGAATCAAAATACCACGCACAGGCAGACGGCATTTGAGATCTATCGCGGAGCCAAAACCGGTTCCTATAAATATGTACTTTCCGTGAAGGCCGATTCGCTGGGCTACACCGACATGGCCGTACAAGCAGGCACAAAATACTACTATGCCGTTCGTGCCGTTGACACGACCGGCGCCGCAGCGCTGTCCAACGAGACTGCCGTCACGGTCGCGAAGGATGTCACGCCGCCGACAGCACCGGGTAATCTTACCATCGCGTCGACCACCGTCAACTCCATCGGGTTGTCCTGGGCGGCGTCCACCGATAACGTGGGGGTAGACCACTATGCCGTCTATGTCAACGGTATTCTCACCTATGTGACCCGTAATCTGAATATCCTCGTCAACGCACTCACGCCGGATAAACTGTACTCTTTTTATATAAAAGCGGTGGACGCCAGCGGCAACTATTCCGCCCAAAGTAATGAGGCGGATGCCCCGGCAATCAACACCGGATTGAATTACAGCTACTATACTACGCGATCGGCGTGGTCCGCACTGCCGGACTTTTCTACCCTGGCGCCGGTCAGGACGGGGCAAATGCCGAATGTGAGCCTGGCCAATGCCACGCAGGCTTTCAATTTTGCGTACGTATGGAGCGGGTACATCACGATCCCCGTCACGGGTGCCTATACCTTCGCGACTACCTCGGATGACGGGAGCGCGCTCTGGTTCGGCCAACTTACGCCGGGCAGCAACACATCCGCCGCCACGGTCGACAACGACGGCCCGCATGCATCGGCGACCGTCAGCAGCAAAGCCCTCAGTCTGACCGCGGGTCAATACCCGATATGCATCGAGTATTTTCAGGCGACCGGTGGGTCGGCCATTACGGTATCCTGGTCAAGCGCACAGGCTTTTGGAAATGGTACCCTACGGGCGATCGCCAGCCAGTATTTTACGGGTGCCGCTTCCTCTGGCGGTTCTGTGCCGGGTAAGCCCACGCAACTCAATGCTGTGGGCGTGTCATATGACCGGGTCAACCTGACCTGGAGAGATAACAGCAGGAATGAAACAGGCTTTGAGATCTATCGCGCCACCGCTGCGGCCGGGCCCTGGACGTTGATCCGGATGGCGCCGGCAGGCAGCACGAGCTATTCGGACACGGCGGGTTTATTGCCCAATACGCGTTACTTCTATAAAGTGGCTGCCGTCAATCAATATGGTGGCTCAGGGTACGACAGCGCATCGATGGGCGGGCTTAGTTTCAATTTCTATAAGGGAGTGTTTAACCCGTTGTACAACTTTGACTCCGCACACACCCCCGTCGTTTCTTCAGGCGTGCTCGACAACGTTTCGCTTTCACCGGCCGGGAGCGTGCCCTCATTCTTCGGCTTGCTGTTCGCAGGAACGATCCGCATCCCCAAATCAGGTACCTGGACCTTTTACACCAAATCCGATGATGCGAGCGAACTCTTCATCAATGGCTACAAGTGGGCAAATGTTGTCGTCAACAATAATTTCCAACAGGCTCCGACGCAACGGTCCGGCACGATCGCGCTGGCCGCCGGGACATATCCCATTTATCTTTCCTACGAGCAATCCACAGGCGGGGACATGCTCGCGGTGAGCTGGTCCAACACTGCTGCCGGAATCCCGGTGTCGGCAATCCCGGATTCGGCATTTGGCAGCGCGGGCTGGACGACAACGACGTTAACCCGACCCGCAGCACTGGCTAGTCCGGATAAGGTTCCCGTCATCAATCCGATCCCGGATGTCCGGACCAACTTCAACCAGGTAGTGATGGTGACTGTGACTACGACCTCCGACAGTACGACCGCGGTTCGCCTGACCGCCGACGGTCTTCCTCCCTTTGCAACCTTTACCGACAATGGCGACGGAACAGGGACGATCAGCGTAAAACCCACGCCCGGAACCGTCGGAAGCTTCCTGAACAATACGATCACCTGCACCGACCAGGACGACTCGATCCGTACCCGCCCCTTCAGCATCTATGTCGGTGATCCCGGTGTAACTTCCACATTTATTCACTTCTCGGATGGCACGCAGCTGGGCCAGTTCCCGTGGAATAACTTTACTTCCTGGCCCGGGAAGGGCTTCAGCCTCCAAAACCTGCTGAACGATCAAAATCGGTCTACCGGAATGGGTATAACGTTCACAAACGGCATGACCGGCAGTTTTGCCGGCGGAATGCAGCCGCACAACGGCGCGGGCATATATCCGGACGCCGTCATGCGAAGCGGTGAGTTCGAAAGCACTGCCAAAGTGGATACGATCATGGTCTCGGGTCTGTCCGGCGCCAATGTCTATAACTTTGTCTTCTTTAATAGTATCGACTACGGCGGGAACGGTATCACCAATTTCACCATCGATGGAAAGACGGTTACCCTGAACCCCAACTACAACATTGGCAACACCGCCCGGATCAACCATATCTCACCAGATGCCAGCGGCCGCGTAGCCATCAAGATCTCCAAGGCGAATGGCAGCCAGCCTTATGCCTTTATCAATGACCTTATCGTAGAATCCTATATCGACAGCGCGGCAAAAGTCTTGTCCCCGGTTGGATTGATGATAACGGGCATGTCTCGGAACTCGGTCAGCCTCCAGTGGCAGACGAGGTCGTTTAATCAGACGGCTGTCGAGGTGTGGCGCGGCACCGACAGTACCGGAACCGGCTATCATTTGCTTGAGACGCTTCCCGCCGCTGCCACTTTCTATTCGGATCAAACGGTAACATCAAATTCGAATTACTTTTATGTGGTCAGGGCAGTGAATGCAGCCGCCGCTTCCAACTTCAGTAACCCGGTATCCGCAACGCCGTATGCCTACGAAGTGTACATGAATTTTTCAACGCTTGAGACGGGCTATCCGTGGAATAACCTGTTGTATGTACCGAACCAGGGTTTCGTATGGCCGAGCAACTTCTTCAGGGACGATATCGGCGCGCCGACCAATATGGGGCTCGTCGAGTCCGGACTCTGGGCCGGGGAAGCGAATTTCGGAATGAGTACCGGGAATAACTCGGGTGTCGTTCCGGATGCCGTGATGAAAGGCGGCTATGCGATATTCCCCGGACAAGTCGGCAGTATGCAGATCACGGGGCTGGATATGACCCTTTTGTATGATATAACGGTGTTTGGCAGCAGCGACCTCTATGGCGATCAAAATGCCCTCTATACCGCAAACGGTAAGTCATGTCTGCTGAACGCGCAGACCAACGAAACCGGCGAATTGACGATTTACGGGGTTCGCCCGGACCAGGCCGGGAATATCAACCTGTCGGTTGTTTGTGGTACCCCGGCATCTCAGGATGGAGTCCTTGGCGCAGTGATCATCAGCGGGCATAGTCCCAAAATGGGCGGCAACACACCGCCGGTGCCGGCGAAGCCGGCTTCAGCGGATAACCAGGCCGTGCTGGCCACTGCGCCTGTACTGTCAGCACCGCGGGATAGCAGCCTGGCGTTGAAAGCGCTTGAAGTTTACCCCAATCCTGTCAGGAATTACTTTACCCTTTGTGTTCCTGCGACGGGCCCGGACAGAGTACAGGTGGCCATCTATGATGCCCTGGGGCAGTTAACCTATCACCAGCAGTTCTCAGGCCTCGTGGCAGGCAACAATTTCTTTCAGATCAATTCGGTGCCGGGCATGGCCGGACGAGGAGTTTACTTTTTGCAGGTAACGTACGGTGACGGGAGGACCGTAAAGGTCTTTAGGATCGTAAAAGAATAAGTGGATCCGTGGTAATCTCAACGCCGGATAAGCCGGATCGCTCCCAGGTCGATATCCGTCCGGGAATCGACCGTCAGGTCCGCCAGGTAATCCGTATAGGGCGCTTTTGCCCGGACCCGCACCTGCCAATGGCCTGGATCGATCGTGCGGAGAAAAAAAGTCTGACCGATCCGGGTCATCGGCACCGAGTCGCGACCCCGGACGACAAACACCCGCTCTGCCGCTCCCGCTGGAACAATCCGGATCCGGATAGAGGAAGTTGCCAGTAGCCTGGCAGCATGAATACTCAACACGCCGATGATCACCAGGCATAGTTGGACGACTGCATTTCTCATACCGGTACCTTTTTGGATGATGGCAATGACTAATAACCGTTCCCACTCCGCCGGCGGGAAACCACTATCAGGTCACAGGTAGAAGTAGACGAGCACTAGGGCATCAGGTCCCGGGCTGCGATAAGCCCAGTTGCTTGGAGTTGATCGAGGTGATCTTATATTGGATGTTAATTCCCCTGGAAGTCTTTGGCGCTTCCAGCATCAGGGCAGATCCTGGTCCGATATCCCGAAAATACAGGTTATCGGTTTTATAAATCTTTTTGTTCGCCTGTACGTATGAAATTTCCACTACCACGAGATCCAGCGCAAAAGCCGAACGGTTGCTGACCGTGACTTGCAGGTTGCGGATCCCGCCGAAGGTACCTACTTCGAACTTGTTTGCTCCCACAGATACCTGGTTGGCCAACGCGACCTTCGCGCTTTCTTTGTCGCTGGCTGCCTTAACTTGTTCCGCAACGTCCGACCGGTGTGCCGCTTCGCGATGTATCACAATGGGCTGGCCCACGCCGCTATCCGAGGCCGATGGAAGTGGGGCGGCTATCTTGGACGCTTCCGTCTTTTGTCTCGCCCCGCGCCTTGATTTACTTGCCGCCTGGCCGGCGGTTAGGGCCGCCACCCGTTCAGATTGTTGTTGAGTACCGGCTCCGACCGCACCGCCTGCGACAGCAGGAACGCCGGCTGTTCCGGTTGCACCGGCCGGGTTTGGCGTCGCGGCGCCCCCGGACTGAGTCGCTGCACCCCCGGACTGAGTCGCCGAAGGAGTGTCGGACCCGCCGGCCCCCGGATTGTTATTTTGGTTCTTTGCCTGCTGGTTGGCCGGATCCGCTGACGAATGCTGGACCGGTAACTGTTGTGCAAGCGTCCTGGCGGGCTCACCATTGTCCGTCGCTGACTTTGAAGTGAACGGGTCAACACGCGTATTATCCCGCCGGATGGAAATGCCGATAAAGATGCCCGAAGCCAGGACGATCAGCGCGGCCACAGCGACAAGCGACAATTGACCCGCCCGGTTTACCTTGTGCCGGGGCAGGGGAGACAAGATCTCTGCTACCGGTTCGCCGCCATAGTCCGCCCCGGACACATTATAGCCCGGCCGGCCCCGCCCTGCTTGCGCGTCGTAGTTCGCATGGCCGCGGGTCCTGGCGCCTGCGGTCGGCAGCGTGCCGGTCTTGCGTTCCTCCATCGCCGTTATGGCAGGCCCCGTCTGTAAAAAGGGTTCCACGGCGGCCTCAGGTTCCCGGACAGCTTCCCGCGCGGGTGCGGGGTCGCGGACAGCTGCGGATTCGCGAAATGATTCGCGAGCTCCGGCCAGGCCTCCGGGCATAGTCACATATATATTTCGTTTGCTGGCAGGCGGGTTTGCCGATACCGGTTGGGCGCTCGCGGCAGCAGCGGATGCCGGGGTATTCGCCGATCCGGGTTTTTTGAAAAAACGGTCGAAAGGCTGCTCTTCCACGGCGGGTGCGAATGCGCGGAGTTCGTCGATCTCAGAAGGGTATCGCCAGGCCGCACTACGGCCTTCCACCCAGACGAGGTCGTATGGTTTGAGCCCCTTTGCCTTCAATTCTTCGAATGCGTAGGGGCCGCTTTGCTTGTTGTCACGTAAGAGCAAGTACTTCATGATCCGTCACCGGTTAAGAGGTGTTCAATAGAAATCGGTACGGTACTGGATTGTTATGACATCAAATATTTCACCGGATATTGTGAAGAGTAAGTTATTCTTCCAGGCAGGAAAGCAGGCGTTGGTACATCAAATATATACTTTTTTCAGCGGGAATAAAATAGTGACCCGGAACTTTATCCGGATATTTGCTAATATTCTGAATCTTCCCGAAATTGGCGTTCAAACATACTATAAGCCAATGGATGCTGCGATCAAGGACAAACTGAACACGTGGTTGAACGGCAATTACGACCAGGCTACGAAGGAGGAGATCCGGCGCCTCCAGGAGGAAAATCCCAATGAACTGACTGAGAGCTTCTACCGCAACCTGGAATTCGGAACCGGTGGCCTGCGCGGCATCATGGGAGTGGGTACGAACCGGATGAACAAATACACGGTGGGCATGGCTACCCAGGGATTCGCCAACTATATGAAAAAATCCTTCCCCGGCAAAGAGATCAAGGTCGCCATCGCACACGACAGCAGGAACAACAGTCGGTTCTTCGCCGAAACGACTGCTAATGTGTTCGCCGCCAATGGGATAAAAGTCTATCTCTTCCAATCGCTCCGGCCGACCCCGGAATTGAGCTTTGCCATCCGGCACCTTCGTTGCCAGGGTGGGGTCGTTTGCACCGCCTCCCACAACCCTAAGGAATACAACGGGTACAAAGCGTATTGGGATGACGGCGGACAACTGGTTCCCCCGCACGATAAGAACGTCATTGCGGAGGTGGAAAAGATCGGCGGGATCGATGAAGTGAAATGGGGCGGTGGCGAAACGAATATCACGATGATCGGCAAGGACATGGACGAAGCCTACATTGCGATGGTCAGGAACTTGTCAGTCTACCCGGAAGTCATTGAGCGCCAGCATAATTTGCGAATTGTGTATACGCCGATCCACGGTACCGGCATCAAGCTGGTGCCGGAAGTGCTCCAACGTTTCGGCTTCACTAATGTCCATGTGGTCGATGAACAGGCTACCCCCGATGGCAATTTTCCCACGGTTATCTATCCCAACCCGGAGGAAAGCGAGGCCATGAGCATCGGGCTGCGAAAGGCCCAGCAGATCGACGCGGATATCCTGCTGGGAACGGATCCCGACGCCGATCGGGTAGGCATCGGCGTGAAGGACAAAGCCGGCAAATGGATGCTGATGAACGGGAACCAGACCGCGGTGCTTGCGTTCAATTACATGATCGAGGCCCGGAAAGCTAAAGGCATCGCCGAGGTCAACGATATGGTCATCAAGACCATCGTGACTACGGAACTCATCGACGAGATCGCCCTCCGCAACAATATAAAATGCTACAACACGCTGACGGGATTCAAATACATCGCGGAACTGATTAAGGAGAAAGAGTGGAACGAGAACTATGTGATCGGCGGCGAAGAAAGCTACGGGCTGATGATCGGTAGCCAGATCCGTGACAAAGACGCGGTCAGCGCGGTCGCCCTGTTGTGCGAAATGGCGGCGTACGAAAAAGACAAGGGCCGAACGCTCTACGAGAAACTGATCGAGCTCTATGTTCAGTACGGATTTTATAAAGAGTCTTTGATCTCTATTACAAAAAAGGGGATGAATGGTCAGAAGGAGATCGCGGACATGATGTCCGCTTACCGCATCAGCCCGCCTGCCACGATCAACGGATCTCCCGTTGTCCGGTTACTGGACTACGAGCTGCGCAAAGGCAGGAACCTGACAACCGGCGAAAGCTGGCCGATCGCCCTGCCCAAGTCCAATGTCCTCCAATTCATCCTGGCTGACGGCAGCAAGATTTCGGCACGACCGTCGGGTACGGAGCCGAAGATCAAGTTCTATTTCAGCGTCAACGCCAAACTGCCTTCAGCCGCCGACTATGAGCGCATTGGTAAGGAATTGGCAGGAAGGATCGACGGCATCATCGCCGACATGAAACTAAAGTAATGTCAACTATAACCCGCAAAGAATTTCTGCATTGGAGCGGCGGCGCCGCTCTTGCCGCATGCGTGCCCCGCGCCGGCTTTACCCTCGCCGCTAGGGCCTTGCCGCAGATTGCCGTCCAATTGTACACGATCCGCCAGGATTTCGCTTCGGACATTCCGGCTGCGCTGCACAAGCTTGCTTCCCAGGGTATCCGCCATGTCGAAACAGCTTTTTGGCCAAAGGGGGTAACGGTCAGTCAGGCCGCGCAATATATCAGGGATGCCGGCCTCTCCGTTTGCTCCAGCCACGTCGAAATACCGGTCGGCGATCATAAAGCCGCGGTTCTCGAGACCGCTGCTGCCTTCGGCACGCAACGGGTCATCTGGCATGGGTGGCCGGAAGACAAGCGCTATAGCAGTGTGGAAGGCACGAAAGAGCTGATCGGCATCTATAACGAGGCAGGGGCCTGGGCAAAATCACACGGCCTGCAGCTAGGCCTGCACAACCATTGGTGGGAATTCCGAAACAGGGTAGGAGGGCGGCTCGTCTATGAGTGGCTGCTCGAAGGCGTCGGCAAAGACGTGTTTTTTGAGCTCGATACCTACTGGATCAAGACCGCCGGCCAGGATCCGGCAGCCATCATCACCAAATACGGTGACAGGGCGAAATTCCTGCATATGAAGGACGGCCCCGCGCAATACAACCAAAGACTGATCGAGGACAAGCCGGACCCGATGGTCGCGCTTGGCAAGGGGACGCAGAATGTCCCCGCCATCGCCGCAGCGGCAAGGGACCATATTGATTGGATGGTGATCGAAATGGATGTCGTGGCCGGCGATGTCTATGCTGCGATCAGAGAGAGCAAAGACTACTTACTGGATCACCGGTTTGCGCGGTCCTGACACTTATGAGCCGCATACCACGCACCCTTCCTGCATCGTACAGGACGCGCCGGACGCAAAGCCTCCGGCGATATCCTCCCCGGCATTCGCTCCCGCAACCTGGACTGCCGGCGCATTGACCAGCGGCTCGATCGTCCGGCCTCCCTGTTTCTCCACAGTGAATTGCACGGCCTGAGTGGCGGCTTGGGTGCGGAGATAATACATTCCCGTCTTAAGCCCTTTCTTCCAGCCGTAAAAATGCATCGAGGTCAGTTTGCTGGCGGTGGGCGTGTCGACAAACAGGTTCAGCGACTGCGACTGGCATATGTAGGCGCCCCGGTCGGCGGCCATATCAATGATCGAGCGCTGCCTGATCTCCCACACCGTCTTGTAAATCTCCTTCACCTTCGACGGGATCCCGTCGACGGCCTGGATCGATCCGTTGTGAAAGATGATCTTGTTTTTCATGTCGTCGTTCCACAGTCCCAGTTCGACGAGGTCTTTGAGCAAATGCTTGTTGACGACGACGAATTCCCCGCTCAGCACCCGGCGGACATAGATATTCGAGGTATAGGGCTCTATGCATTCGTTGTTGCCCAGGATCTGCGACGTCGACGCAGTCGGCATGGGGGCAACGAGCAACGAATTCCGGAGACCATGCCGGACGACCTCATCCTTCAGCCGGTACCAGTCCCAGCGCAAGCCGGGCTCGACATCCCAAAGATCGAATTGGAACTGTCCCCTGGAAGCCGGTGAGCCGGCAAAACTGGAGTACGCGCCGTCCCATTGGGCGCTTCCGGTCCCCGCGACCTTTGCAAGGTCCTTCGAAGCGGTCATCGCGGCAAAATAGATCGTCTCGAATATTTCCTTGTTCAGCCGCCGGGCTTCCTCGCTCTCAAACGGCAGCCGCAGCAGGATGAAGGCATCCGCCAGACCCTGCACACCCAGCCCGATCGGCCGGTGCCGGAGGTTGGAATTCCGCGCTTCTTCAACGGGGTAATAATTGTGATCGATGATCTTGTTGAGATTCTTAGTCACCTCATAGGTGACTTCGTATAGTTTCTGATGGTCGAAGGCACCGTTGTATACGAACCGCGGAAGCGCCAGCGAGGCCAGGTTGCAGACCGCCACTTCATCCGCCGCCGTGTACTCGATGATCTCGGTGCACAGGTTGGAGCTCCGGATCGTCCCCAGGTTCTGCTGGTTGCTCTTGCGGTTCGCCGCATCTTTATACAACAGGTAAGGGGTGCCGGTCTCGATCTGGGCGTCCAGGATCGCGAACCACAGGTCCTGGGCTTTGACGACCCGCCGCGCGCGACCCTCCCGCTCATATTGAGCGTACAAAACCTCGAATTCATCGCCCCAGCATTCGTGCAGGCCCGGCGCCTCGTGCGGGCAGAACAGGCTCCATTCGCCGCCTGCTTCCACCCGCTTCATGAACAGGTCAGGGATCCATAAGGCGTAAAAGAGGTCGCGGGCGCGCAGCTCATCCTTTCCGTGATTTTTCCGTAGGTCCAGGAACTCGAATACGTCGGCATGCCAGGGCTCGAGGTAAATCGCAAATGCTCCTTTCCGCTTTCCGCCGCCCTGGTCGACATATCGCGCCGTGTCGTTGAACACGCGGAGCATGGGAATGATTCCGTTGCTGGTGCCGTTCGTGCCCCCGATATACGAACCGGTCGCGCGAATATTGTGGATCGCCAATCCGATGCCGCCTGCCGACTGCGAGATCTTGGCCGTTTGCTTCAGGGTATCATAGATGCCGTCGATGCTGTCGTCTTTCATGGTCAGCAGAAAGCAACTGCTCATCTGGGGCTTGGGAGTTCCGGCATTGAATAGAGTGGGCGTGGCATGCGTAAACCAGCGTTCGCTCATGAGGTGATAGGTCCGGATCGCACTTTCGATATCGTCCCGGTGAATGCCGATCGCGACCCGCATGTACATGTGCTGCGGTCGTTCGACGACTTTCCCGTCGACTTTCAGGAGATAGGACTTTTCAAGTGTTTTGAAGCCGAAATAGTCGAATCCATAGTCCCGGTCGTAAATGATCGTCGAATCCAGCAGTTCCGCATTGGCCCGGATGATGGCCCAGACATCTTCGCCGAGGAGCGGTACGGGATTGCCGGTTTTTCCGTCGGTCGCTTCATAGAGCAGTCTCATGGTCCCCGAGAAGCTCTTGGTGGTATTCTTATGCAGGTTGCTAACTGCAATCCGGCTTGCCAGCAAGGCATAATCCGGGTGTTTCACGGTGAGCGAAGCCGCGGTTTCGGCCGCCAGGTTATCGAGATCGGTCGTGGGCACCCCGTCGTACAGTCCTTCGATCACCTTTTTGGCGACATCGATGGAATTGACAAAGCGCCTGTCGAGCCCGTAACAAAGCTTCTCGATCCGCGCGGTGATCTTGTCGAATTTGACGGATTCTTTCCGTCCGTCACGTTTGATGACAAACATATTTCCAGAATTTAAAAATCCTCCTCCAAACTGAATGTCTGCGCTGCGGCGCCGCCGATCACGCCGGACTTTTGGTAATCTCCCACGCGCTTCTCGAAGAAATTGGTCTTCCCCTGCAGCGAGATCATTTCCATGAAATCAAAAGGGTTCGGCGCCTGGTATAGCTTTTCGCAACCCAGCTCCGCCAGCCACCGGTCTGCGACGAACTCGATATATTGCTGCATCAGCCGCGCATTCATCCCGATCAGGTCCACGGGAAGCGCCTCGGTGATGAACTCCTTCTCGATCGCCACCGCATCCGCGATGATCGCCTGTACGGCGCCCGGCGGCAGCTTGTTCTCCAGCATCCCATACAGCAGACAGGCGAATTCACAGTGCAAACCCTCGTCCCGGCTGATCAGCTCGTTGCTAAAGGTCAGACCCGGCATGAGGCCCCGCTTCTTCAGCCAGAAGATAGAGCAGAAGCTGCCGCTGAAAAAAATCCCTTCCACAGCCGCAAAGGCGACGAGGCGTTCCGCGAAGGTGCCGTTGATGATCCAGCGAAGCGCCCACTCGGCCTTTTTCTTCACAGCCGGAACGGTGTCGATCGCGTGGAACAGCCGGTGCTTTTCCTGAGGGTCCTTGATATAGGTGTCGATCAGCAGCGCATAGGTCTCGGAATGGATATTCTCCATCATGATCTGGAAGCCGTAAAAGCATCGCGCCTCAGGCAACTGCACCTCGCTCATGAAGTTCACCGCCAGGTTTTCATTGACGATGCCGTCGCTTGCGGCGAAAAACGCCAGCACATGGGAAATAAAATGCCGCTCGCCGTCATTCAGCTTGTTCCAGTATTGCAGGTCGCTGCCAAGATCGATCTCTTCGGCGGTCCAGAAACTGGCTTCGTGCTTTTTGTACATCTCCCATACCCTGGGGTAGTTGATCGGTAAAATGACAAACCGGTCCTTATTTTCTTTCAATAAGCGCTCGTTCTCCATTTGGTAGAAGTCAATTAAATAACAGGTGATTCGGACCCCGTTCGGGGAGGTTCCAAACAAATGCTGTCCCGGCAGGTCTCCTGGCTCGTAATTCCCTTGTCGATCCTTCTCATCCGGCAATCAGCCGGACAATGGATGGTTGCAGTGTGAAACAAGAGACGCCGCCAAGCGGCGGCAATTACTTACAGTTGCCCGTCAGCCCATGATTCGCACATGGTTCCCTTTTAATCGGTGAACAGGCAATGATACCCGTCCGAACCGAGGCAGCGTTATCAAGAACTAACTCAAAAATAATGTGGCTGGTCAAAACGCGCCCGGAAGGTTTTCCACCCGTTGTGCAAAACCAATTGCCGGGAATCTGGCCGGAACCCATATGACGCGGACCTGAACTGCTCTTAGCTCAGCGTCCTCTCGACGATCTTGCCGTCTTTCTTGTTCTTCAGGATGACTTTCTTCGTGCCGTAGTGTGTTGTCTCTTCTTTGATGAGATAGTGTTCAGGATCGTATTCTGTCAGATGGCTGTCTTTCGTGACGCCGATCTTGCCGCGCCAGATATCCAGCAATACCGGTTCCCACTGGCGGGTCTTTGCCGAGCGATAGGCCGAATCAAGGACGGCATTGACGACATAACCGTCATAGAAGGTTTCTTTTGGCGCCTTGCCCTGCTCGAATGACCTGAAAACGTCCGCAAACATATGGTTGTACCCAAAGTCGTTGATCTCGTCACCCATCGGGAACAGCCAGCCGCTGGTGCTCTCCGCCTTCTCCGCCACATAATCGGCGCCTTTGCCTGTCGTGAACATTTCCATGCCGGTTCGCAGACAATTGTTGATCCAGATCGTGCCCTCGGTTCCCATTACTTCGTCCCGGAGATCCATCCCGCCACGGAAGGTCCAGCTTACCTCGAACTGCCCGATCGCTCCGTTCTCGTATTTGACCAGCCCGATCGCGTGGTCCTCCGCGTCGATCGGCTTTACCTGGGTATCCGCCCAGCACATCACTTCGACGGGCCTGATGTCCTTGCCGATAAAAGTCCTTGCGATCTCTACGCAATGGCAGCCCAGGTCGAGGATGCAGCCACCGCCGGCCTGCTCGATATCCCAGAACCAGTCGCTGTGCGGGCCGGGGTGCGTTTCCCGGGACTTTGCCCAAAGGATCCTGCCCAGCGCGCCGGACTTTACGCTCTCGAAGGCTTTCATCGATTTCGGCGTATAGACCAGGTCTTCGAGGTAGGCGCTGAAGATCCCGGCGTCTTCCACTGCCTCCAGCATCCGCCGCGCCTCGGTCGCGTTGCGGCCAAGCGGTTTCGTCGTCATGACGGCCTTGTGATGTTTGCAGCAGAGCAGGACGGCGATCTCATGCAGGTTGTTGGGCAGCGAAATACAGACCATATCGACATCGGGCCTGGCAATGGCCTCTTCCATTTCGGTCGTGGCGAAGTTACAGCGATAGTCTTTTGCGAATTTTTCCGCGCTTTCCCTGCGACGCGAGTAGACGGATACGATCTTGTCCCGGCTGCGCTGGCCCAGGATCGAATCGGCATAGAAGCGGGCGATAAAGCCCGAGCCGAGCATAGCAATCTTTACCATAAAATGAGTTGTTTTAAACGTTTGCAACGAGGTTTTGATTCTCCGCCTTCTTCGCAACCTCCTGGCCTTTCTTTTCCCGGAAGGTCGCGACGAACAGCAGCAGGACAACGGCCGCAAAAATGGCGGGCAGCCACCAGAAACTTTGCCATTGCTGCAAAGTCAGCTGCTTCGCGTCCTTCAGGAACCCGTCGTAGACAGCGCCGGCGATCTGTGCGCCCACGAGCATCCCGATGCCATAGGTCACAAATACGATCAGGCCCTGAGCCTGGGCCCGGATCTCGACTTTGGCCTTGGTGTCGATATAGATCTGACCCGTCACGAAGAAAAAGTCATAGCAAATACCGTGGAGGGCTACCCCCGCCAGGATCATCCAGCTCACAACGTCCGGGGCACCCATGGCAAAGAGCGCATACCGGAGCACCCAGGCGAGCATTCCCGCCGCGAGCATCCATTTCACCCCGAACCGGATGAAGAAAACGGGCATCAGGATCATAAAGAGGGTCTCCGATACCTGGCCCCACACCTGCGTCGCCGCCACGTGCTGATAGTGGGCGCTGTCCAGGAAAAGTTGGGTCATATTATAATAGGCGGCCAGGGGGATACAGATCAGGAAAGAGCATAGCAGGAAAATATAAAATGACGGGCTGCCCAGGTCTTTCAATGCGTCGATCCCGAGGATCGACCGCGCGGACACCTTTTTGCCGCGTGCCGGAGGGGGAGTGTGCGGAAGCGTAAAGCTGTACAGACCTAATAGCAGGCTGGCTCCGGCCGCCATATACAACGGCATAGCCGTCGTTTCGGGCTTCATGCCGTTGGTGAAATTGACGAGGACATAGCTGATGACGAGCCCGGCCACGATCCAGCCCAGCGTTCCAAAGACGCGAAGAAGCGGAAATTCTTTCTTTTGGTCCGTGATCTTATAGAAGCAAACCGTATTGGCTAGGCCCATGGTGGGCATATAGCAGATGTTGTAGCCCAGCAGCAGGAGGATGAAAACGACCGGTTTATCGGTAAAAGAGGGAACCAGGAACATGAAAATGGATCCGATGATGTGCAGTATACCCATTACTTTCTGCGTGGCAAAATACCTGTCAGCGATAAGTCCGATAAAGAAAGGGGCGACAATGGCGGCAATGGGATTCACGGTAAAGGGCCACTGGGTAAGCTTAGGCATTCCATGGTTGGCCATATAGAGCCCGATCATGGTGTACCACGCCCCCCAAATAAAAAATTCGAAAAACATCAATACCGATAACTGAATTCTGGTGGTTGTTTTCATTGCTGTAGTCGTTGAATTACTTGATATTTGTCTATCCTCCGTGCGGTTAAGGTACAAATGAAAAATGTATCCGGTAAAAATTTCTGTAAGAGCATTTTCCCGTACCTGAACCGCATTATCTTGCACCTGGTATGAGAAAATATGACGATACTTACCGGCATAAAGGACTCCGGCGCCAATTGGTCGAGGTGATCCGCTCCAAGGGCATAACGGATGAACGGGTCCTCAACGCCATCCTTCATATTCCGCGCCATTTTTTTATGGATTCGGCTTTTGATAAGATCGCCTATGAAGACCGGGCGTTCCCGATAGGCGAGGACCAAACCATTTCCCAACCCTACACGGTGGCATACCAGACGCAGTTGCTGGAGATCCGGCCCTTCGACAAGGTCCTGGAGATCGGGACCGGCAGCGCCTACCAGGCTTGTGTGCTCGCGGAAATGGGCGCCCAGGTTTACAGCATCGAAAGACAAAAAAAGCTTTTTGACCTCAATAAGAAATTTGAATTCCTGAAAAAATATCCGGCGATAAAGACCTTTTTTGGCGACGGATATGAGGGGTTGCCCACGTTTGCGCCTTTTGACAAAGTGGTTGTCACCGCGGCGGCTCCGTTTATTCCGCCGCGCCTGATCGAACAACTGAAGCCCGGCGGCAGAATGGTCATTCCTGTCGGCGAGGGCAATATCCAGCGGATGCTCCGGATCACCCGGCTGGCGGACGGCAGTGTTACAGAAGAGACTTTTGACAATTTTTCCTTTGTGCCGCTGCTGGGTGGAAAGAACAGTTAGAGAAAGGCGACCACCTGGTCGAGGACTTCAGCATCCTTGTACACTTTCTTATGACCCAGTCCGGACGTGAAAAGGAACCGGATGTTCGGGTGCCCGTCCTGGCGGATCCGCTTTGCCTCGTCAGCGGATACGATAGTATCCTCGTCGTCCTGCACATACAAAATATTCGCGCCTGCGGACGCGATCGCCCGCCGCAGCGAGTACCAGGAGATCGGATGTCCGCTGACCTCCCGGACATGTTCATCCATTTCCTTAACGACTTCCGATGGCAGTCCGTGGCGCGCAGCCCATTCTTCCACCGCCTGCGCGATACCGGGCGCCGGGGCGATCAGCACCACCGCGCAGCGACCTTCGGGCGGTGCGTCTTCAATCGAAAGGACGATGGCCAGTCCGCCCAGCGAATGCCCCAGCCACGCGTGAAAAGGTCCATACGTCCGCCCGATATGAGTAAGCATTCGCGCATAATCGGACACATAGATCCGCTTTCCGCCCGATCGCCCGTGGGCCGGCGCGTCAAAGGCCAGGACCTCATATCCTTTTTTCAATAACGCGGCGATATAATGATCGAATATACGGGAGGATGATTCGAATCCGTGAACGACCAGCACTCTTTTGACGGTATCGCTTGCCGACGGCCGGAGTGCGTCCGAATACGGCTGCCAGCGGTGGCCCCTGATCGTGTGCGAGCCGAACCGGAAAGAGAGCGGTTCGCCGGTCTCGAAGATGGCGGGCTGTTGCGTGATCCGGCCCCGCGGGCGGCAAAAGATGCGAAACGCTTTGACCGCCGATTTGCGCGGGCTCACCATCGAAAGAATATTTAGCCGGGCGCGCGTATACCGTGTTGAGAGTTTTTGCTTTAATTTCATGCCGTTCCGGGGCTGATTGGGCCCCCTACAAAAATAGTGCATGAAGACGGTTATTATAGGGTCCGGCAATGTAGCGACGGTATTCGGCGAAAAGATGGCGAGCGCAGGTCATGAGATCTGCCAGGTAGTTGCCCGGCGTGCCGAACCCGCTGCCGCCCTTGCCGCTGTGCTTGGCTGTCCCTGGACCACGGATCCCGGACAAACGGACACGGCTGCCGACCTGTACCTTGTCGCGCTGAGCGACGCGGCGCTTCCAGATCTGCATGAAACCCTGTCCCTCCCGGGAAAACTGGTGGTCCATACCGCCGGATCCGCCTCCGTTGGCACCCTCGCGGGCGTAAGCGGGCGTTGCGGCGTCGTCTGGCCGGTTCAGAGCATCCGGGCGGAGGTTCGTCCGCAGCCCCCCATGCCGCTGCTGATCGATGCCCTTCTTCCGGCGGATCTGCCCATCCTGAGCGCGTTTGCCCGCAGTCTTTCTCCCGTCGTCGAATATGCCGCCGACGCCGCCCGCCAAAGGCTCCATCTTGCCGCCACGATCGTGAATAACTTTACCAACTATCTTTACACCCTGGTATCGGGATATTGCCGGCAGGAAAACCTGGACTTTACCCTGCTGCTGCCCCTTATCCGCGAGACGGCGGAAAGACTTGACCGTTACCCCGCTGAAACTACCCAGACCGGCCCCGCTGCCAGGGGCGACCGGCCGACGATCGGGAGACACCTGAAATTGCTTGATAAATATGAGAAGATCAAATTATTATACGAATTATTTAGTATTCAAATAGAAGAGTATTACCACTATGAGCGTACTGGAAAAATTTAAATCGATCCGGACATTTGTTTTCGACGTGGATGGTGTCATGACAGACGGCAGCGTGGGGGTATTCGAATCGGGTGAGCAGGTTCGCAGAATGAGCACCAGGGATGGTTATTCGCTCCAGCTTGCCGTGAAAAAGGGATATCGCGTCATCGTGGTTTCGGGGGCACTTTCCGAGGGAGTCAGGCAGCGCCTGCATTATTTGGGAATAACGGATATTTTTCTCGACATCCATGACAAGGCGGAGGTCCTGCGGCAGTATGCCAGGGACCATGCCCTGGACGCGAAGGACATGTTGTATATGGGAGACGATATCCCGGACCTTCAGCCGATGCAATATGTGGGTCTTGCCTGCGCTCCCGCGGATGCAGCCCCGGAGATCCGCCATATCGCCGCATATATATCATCATTCAACGGCGGACAGGGCTGTGTCCGGGATGTCATAGAAAAAGTGCTGAAGCTGAATGGTCACTGGGAATTTAATACAACAGTCGCCTCAAAATAAAAGGTATGGCCCTGGTTTTCGCATTTTTCCGCCTTATCCGCTGGCCAAACCTGGTCTTTATCGCGCTTACCCAAACCTTCTTCTATTATTTTGTCCTTGTTCCGAGCTTCGCCGGTCAGGGCACGGCGCACGAAAGCCTCCTTCGGCCCCTTTTGTTCTTTCTGCTGAGCGGCTCCTCCATCCTGATCGCGGCCGCCGGCTACATCATCAACGATTACTTCGACCTGAACATCGACCGCGTCAATAAGCCGGAACGGCTCGTCGTCGACAAGATCATCCGTCGTCGATGGACCATCGTCTGGCATTGGATCTTTTCCGGCGCCGGCGTCGTCCTCGGCTGTTATGTCAGCTGGAAAGTGCGCAATCCCATCGTCGGTCTGGCAAACCTCGCCTGCGTGATCCTGTTGTGGTTTTACAGCACTACTTTCAAACGCACCCTCCTGATCGGAAATGTGATCATTTCCCTCCTGACTGCCTGGGTGGTGCTCGTGCTGTATGTCTGTGAGTTCCGGCTGGGCAGTTTCACGGACCCCGCCTACCGGTATATCCTGGGCAGGATCTTCAAGTATGCGATCGTGTATAGCGGGTTCGCCTTTATTACCTCGCTGATCCGGGAGGTGGTGAAAGATATCGAGGATATGGACGGGGACGTCCGCTATGGCTGCAAGACCATGCCGATCGTATGGGGCGTCAACGTGGCAAAAGTCTTTACAGCTACGTGGCTGGTGGTGTTGATCGGCGCGCTGGCCGTCATCCAGTTCTATTTCCTTCCGCGCGCCGAATGGCTGATGATCGTCTTTGGAGGCCTTTTCCTGGATCTGCCGTTGCTGTGGACCCTTCGCAAACTGTACCAGGCTTCCTCGAGATCGGATTACCATATGCTGAGCGGCGTGATCAAGGGCGTGATGCTGGCGGGGATATTATCGATGGTACTCATTGTTTTATCATGAATGCATGCTGTCATGACCAATATCGTACTCGCTTCCGGCTCACCGCGCCGGAAACAACTGCTGGAATGGGCGGAGGTCCCTTTTACCGTCGTCACGCGTGATACGCCCGAAACCTGGCCGGAGGGAATGGCCGTCGCGGACGTGCCCGTACACATTGCGCGCAAAAAGGCGCTTGCCGTACAGGCAGCGCTCGGGTCCGCCGACGCGCACGTGATCGTAGCGGCAGATACGGTAGTCGTCGTGGATGGGGAGATCATCGGCAAACCGGGTGACCGCGAAGACGCCATCGCCATTCTGAGACGCCTGGCAGGCCGCCGGCATGAAGTCGTCACGGGCGTCGCCATCCTGAAAGGCGCGGCCGAAAGGACGTTTGCCGATACTACTGCGGTTTGGTTCCACGAGTTGACGGTAACAGAGATATCCGGGTATGTCGACCGCTACCGGCCTTACGACAAAGCGGGGGCCTATGCCATCCAGGAATGGATCGGCGTCGTCGGCATTCGCCGGATCGAAGGCGACTTTTACAATGTGATGGGGCTGCCCGTCAGCCGTGTCGTCCGCGCCTTGCGGGAATTCTGACGCCGTCCGGAGGATTTTTCCCTACCTTGCCGGCGGGAGTGCAGGATCATGCGGGAGGAATTGCTTCATTTCATCTGGGAATTTCGATACTTCAATCAACGGGAGTTGACCACCGAAACGGGGGAACCGCTGATCATTCAATATCCCGGCGAATCCAACTCCAACCAGGGTCCCGATTTTCTCCATGCACGTATATTCATCGGCGACAGGCTTTCCGAAGGCTCCGTGGAATTGCACGTCCGCGCATCCGATTGGCAGCGCCACGGGCACGAAGGCGATCCGCACTTTGACGATGTCATCCTCCACGTCGTATGGGAAAACGACTCCCCGGAAGCGCCGTCCGGGATCCCCATCCTCAGCCTGATGGACCGGACGCCCAAGGCCCTCCTGTCGCGCTACCGGGATTGGATGGACGACCGCCGCTTCGTCCCATGCGAACCCTTGCTTGTCAACGCCATTCCTTCCTTCTCCCTGCGTTCCTGGTGCCATCGTCTTCTCCTGCAGCGCCTCGAGCGCCGGACACGTTTCATCGCCCGTTGCATAGCGTCCAACCGCGATGACTGGGAGCTAACGACCTGGTGGCTGATGGCGCGCAGCATGGGACAACCGGTCAACACCGAGCTGTTCTTCGAGGTCGCACGCACGATTCCCCTGACCTGTCTGCTACGGCTTCGTGGTGAACCGGCCGTCCTCGAGGCGCTCCTGTTGGGACAGGCCGGACTGCTCGACAGGAAAGGCGGTACGGTTGCCCCACAGACCCGCCCCGGTGACACGGAAACCGGTTTGCCGACCAGCCTTCCCCCCGGCGACCGGCGAAAGAAAGACTACCAATTTTACCGCGCTAAATACGACCTCCGACCGGTGGGGCTGCCTGCCTCCTTCCACCGGATGCGGCCGGCTCATTTTCCCGACGTGCGACTTGTCCAGCTCGCCGGACTTCTCGCTGCTCGCTGCGGGTGGTTCACGATGTTGCGTGAATCGGCCGGCGCACGCCAGGTCGAGGAGGCGATGCAATGCCCGGATCTGAAGATGGGGGCGGTTATTCGAAAGAGCGTCCTCGTCAATGCGTTCGTGCCGGTCCTGTTTGCCTATGGGATGCTGCGCCGGGACCCTGCGGCCTGTGCCAAATCACTTGCCTGGCTATATGAGACCGCTCCGGAACGCAACGCGTTGCTTAGCGGTTGGCGCCGCCTGGGCATCACGGCCGGGAATGCCGCCGAAAGCCAGGCCCTGCTTGAACTAAGAAAGAATTACTGTGTGCTGAAAAAATGTCTCGACTGCGATATCGGCCGCCATCTCCTGACCACCGGCTAGGCGCCCCGGAAGGTTGCCATGGCCGGACATCCGGGCATTTGCTTAGGCAAATAGATTCGTCAACCGGAAACAATTTAAAATCAATAAGTTGGAAAGCAAAAAAGCATTTGCTTGAACAAATGCTTTACACTGGCGCCGACATCGTCCCTCACCGGCTCTGCCCACCCACGCCCAATTTACTGTGCCAACGCCGTCTTCCAGTTGAACTGAATGTTCACCTCCATATCCGGATGGATGCTGTACATCACAGGACAGGCATGGGCAGTGCGCTCCAGGATGGTGCGTTGTTTCTCGTCGGCCTGGAATCCATCCGGGAAATCGAACACGATATTCACGCCCGCGATCCGGCGCGGATCGGGCTTCATGATCTTTTGAACAGATAACTTCATCCCGCGCAGGTCCAACTGCATGTCCCTGGCCTTTATGCCCATGGTTGTCGCCATGCAGGCGCCCAGGGCAGTCGCTACCAGATCGGTCGGCGAAAACCTTTCTCCTTTTCCCTGGTTGTCGGTGGGTGCATCGGTCTGTATTTCAGTTCCGGATTGGAGATGTCTGGCAACCGTTCGCAAATTCCCTTCGTAAATAACAGTTGAAGTCATTGTGTAAAATTTGCCTAAATTTACGCCAGTTAAATTAAATACTTAGCAGTGAATAAATTCGCCCTGACGCTCTTAGCATCTGTACTGGTTCTCCAGGTATTCGCGCAGGACAGCACCAACACCGCACCCCCGCCGACCGCCAGACAGAGCAAAGCGCAGGCAAGAAGGGAGCGCATGAACCGCACGCTTCGGATGGAAGAGGAGGGCGATCTTATCTTCAACAGGCAAAACGTTTTTGGCATCCGCCTGGCTTCCGACGGTTACGGCCTGTCGTATGAAAAGGGCTATTTTCAGACGCCGGACAGGACCCTGCTTTTCAACGTCGAACTGAATGAGAAGCATTCTCCGAAAGAGCACCACATTTCCGCCTCCAGCGACGGGTTTGATTTCTCCTCCGTCGTCCCTTACAAGCTGAATAATTTATATGAATTCAAACTCTCCGTCGGACAGCAGGTCCTGATCGGTGGCAAGGGCAATAAGAACGGCGTCGCGGTCAGTGCCATCTATTCCGGCGGCCTTACGCTTGGCATGCTGAAGCCTTACTATCTGGAAGTCACCAACGCGATCTCAAGCGCTACCAATGAGCAGACCTATGCCGAATTCGCCAAAGACACGACGATCGGCGACCAGATCACCGGATCGGCCGGATTCCTCGTAGGGTGGGACAATCTGACGATCAAACCTGGGGTCAACGCAAGACAGGCCATGCGTTTTGACTATGGCCGGCTGAACCAGACGGTTGCCGCGATCGAGGTTGGACTGACGGAAGAGTATTTCGCGGGCAAAATGCCGATCATGTACGATGTTCCGGCCAAACAATTCTTCTTCAATGCCTACGTCAGCATCCTTTTCGGCAGTCGGAAATAATTGGTAATTTTGCGGCATGGAACAACAGAAGGTCCAGAAACCCGGTTGGTTACGGGTAAAGTTGCCCATCGGCGAGAACTACAAGCATGTTCGTGGCCTCGTAGACACCCACAAACTTCATACGATCTGTGAGAGCGGAAACTGCCCGAATATGGGTGAGTGCTGGGGCGAGGGTACGGCCACTTTCATGATCCTTGGAAATATTTGTACACGAAGCTGCGGTTTTTGCGCGGTAGCCACCGGCAGGCCCGGGGCAGTCGACTGGGACGAACCTCAACGCGTAGCCGAGGCGATCCACCTGATGAAAGTAAAACATGCGGTGATCACTTCGGTCGACCGGGATGAACTTAAGGACGGCGGAAGCATCATCTGGCAAAATACGATACGCGCGGTAAGGGCGCTGAATCCCGAAACGACACTGGAAACGCTGATCCCCGATTTCAAGGCGGAAAGTGAAAATATCGGTCGCATCATCGCGGTGGCGCCGGAAGTGGTTTCCCACAATATCGAGACCGTCGAACGGCTGACCCGCCAGGTCCGCATCCAGGCCAAATACTGGCGAAGCATGGACACGCTGAAGATCCTGAAAGCAGGCGGAATGCGGACCAAGAGCGGGATTATGCTGGGGCTCGGCGAAAGCAGGGAGGAAGTGCTGCAGACGATGCGCGACCTTCGGGAAAGCGGGGTAGACGTCATTACCCTCGGCCAGTATCTTCAACCTACCCGGAAACACTTGCCTGTCCTGCGTTTCGTCCATCCCGATGAGTTCGCGGAATTGAAGGAAGCCGGTTACCAAATGGGGTTCGATTACGTAGAAAGCGGCCCGCTGGTCCGGTCGTCCTATCATAGCGAACGCCACGTGATCCGCGGGTACGGCAGATCCGAATGGCTTCGTAAAAAGGAAGCCGCCAACTAGCCCAAAACAAATACCGTGAACCTCAAGCCGGTCGCCAATGCTGTAGCGCTGATCCTGATGACCGCCCCGGGCCGGGCGCAATTGCGCTGGCACAGGGTCGACACCGCCTACGGGCCGTTACCGGGGTCCGTCCATGTGTACCGGTCCCCTGACAGTCTTGGTGGTTTGCCATTTATCGCGTATTACGTGTCGGCCCGCCTGAAAGACCGGAAGCTCATTTTCACGACGGAGACAGCGTCGAACCAACGGCTTACACCATACCAGTTCTACCAAATCGGGCTGCAGCCGCTGCTGGTGGTCAATTCAACCTTCTTTTCCATGAAGACCGGCGAGAATTGGAACCTGGTCGTTCGCAACGGCCGCCTGGTTTCGCGGAACCTGCCTGCGCTCCGCGGGAGCGGGGTTGATTCGGCACTCTATTATTACCCCACACGCGGCGCCATCGGCATCGATCGCAGGCGGCGGGCCGACGTTGCCTGGACCTTCACAGACAGCAGCCGGATCTGGCCCTATGCATTCGAAGACATGCCGGTGGTGGCGAAAGGGAGGGATTCCCTGCCGTCGATCTATGACCTGGGCGATGTCAGCTGGAAATGGTGGAAAATGCGCACCGCCGTTGGCGGCGGCCCCGTGCTCATACACGACGGAAAAATCGACATCACGAATCGCGAAGAACAATTGTATCCGGAACCGGGGGCATACGAACCAAGGACCGCGATGGGATACACCCGTGACGGCCGGTTGATCATTCTCGTCATCCAGGGCCGCCGGCCCGGCAGGGCCGCGGGAGCCACCTTGCGGGAAGAGGCCCTCATCATGCTCGGCCTGGGATGTTACGAAGCCCTTAACCTGGACGGGGGCGGCAGCAGCTGCCTGCTGGTGAATGGAAAAGAAACCATACGTCCTTCCGACCCCGACGGGGAAAGACCGGTTCCCACTGTCTTTTTGATCAGGCTAAAATAGACCGCCCCCACTATCCCTTCATATCCCACACCAGCGCGCTTGCCCCGAGGATTGCCGCATCCGACTCCTTCAAATGGCTGACCAGGATCTTCACCTTGTTCTGAAACACCTGGATGAGGTTTGCTTCCATGTTTTCGCGGGTCGGCTTCAGGATGAGATCCCCCGCTTTGGTCAGACCGCCGAACAGGATGATCGCCTCCGGACTGGAGAACATTACGAAATTCGCCAGCGCCAGCCCCAGCACCGAACCCGTAAAATCGAAAACGTCTTTTGCCAGGCGATCCCCCTGAATTGCGGCATCGTATACCTTCCGCGAGTCGAGTTTATCCTTCGGCACTTTTCGGAGGAGGCTGTCCTCCTTGCTTTTCTCGAGCATTTCGATAGCCGTCAGCATCACACCCGTCGCCGACGCGTAACTTTCCAGCGAGCCTTTCTTCCCGGTTCCTTCATGGTAACGGCCATTGGGGATGATAATGGTATGCCCCAATTCTCCCGCAAAGCCGTCATGACCGTAGATCAATTTGCCATTCGCCACGATCCCGCTGCCGACCCCCGTCCCCAGGGTGATCATGATGAAGTCCTTCATGCCCTTGGCCGCTCCATACATCATCTCGCCGATAGCGGCGGCGTTGGCGTCGTTGGTGAGGATGGTGGGGAGCTGAAATTGGTTCTGGATAGCCTTTGCCAGCGGGAGGATCCCTTTCCAGGGGAGATTGGGCGCATACTCGACGGTACCGCTGTAGTAGTTGCCGTTCGGCGCACCGACGCCGATCCCCCGCATGCGCCCCGAGCCCCCCGCCTTGTCGATCAGCTTCAGCAGGTTGGCGTGCAATTGGTCGATGAAGGCATCCAGGTCCTTGTAACCGCGGGTGGACATCTCCCCGGAGAACAGCACGTTGCCGTTCCGGTCTACGATGCCGTATTTGGTGCCCGTACCACCGATATCGATGCCGATCGCCAATGACTCATACGATAAAGAACTTGAGCTGGCCTTTGCCATGAAAAGTAAGTTTTATGATGGGCAGCAAATATACTGCAAAGCGGCATTGTCCACGCTTTTCAGTTGCGGGCCGGCACCCCGGCCCGGCGTTGTTCCGTCGTTAGTGTCCGCCGCCGATCTGTTCGTCGAAATTCAAACCCTGCGATTTGAGCACGCTCCGGAGTTTCAGCGCCAGCCAGGCCAGAACGAGATAGCACCCCACCGCCACCAGGTAGCTGTTATGCATTCCCGCCAGGTCTCCGACAGCCCCCTGGAAAGGCGGAACGACGGCGCCACCGAGAATCATCATGATGAGGAACGCCGAGCCCTGCGAAGTATATTTGCCAAGTCCTGCGACACCCAGCGAAAAAATACAGGGCCACATGATGGAATTGCACAGGCCCGCCGCCATCATGCAATAGACCGAAAGATGGCCGGTCGTGAGGACTCCTGTCAGTACAAAAACGCCGGCCAACAAGGCAAGCGTCAAAAGCGTCTTGACGGGTTTTTGTTGTCCGTAGAAAAAGGCGGTGATGGCAATAGCCACAAAAATGGCGTATGGATACAGATCCGTAATGTCTCCACTATAAAGGTGATTGACGAGCAGTGCAACACCGAACGCAATAAAAGGCACAACGATCGTCGCGATGCGCTTTCCGGTTTCAGTCAGGTTGAATACCCCGATCGCTCCCGTCCAGCGGCCGATCATCAGACTTGCCCAATAGAGACTCACGTACTTGGAGATCTTGCTTTCGTCCAGGCCCGTATTCGTCAGGTAATGCGGCACGCGCAGCAACGCCCCGAAATTATTGTCGATGGTCACCTCTACACCTACATAGAGGAATATCCCGAGCATCCCATAGATAAGCTGCGGATACTTCATAGCCCCCCAATGGCTCGGGTTTTTAACGGCCATCCCATTCGAGGAAAAAAGGATACCCAGTACGACGACCAGGGTGACGATCAGAAGAGGAAGCTTCTCGATATTGGTCAATTGGCCGACGACGATGATGACGCCGATCAGCAGCGTCATCAGGATGAGCGATCCCGAAGCTTTGTATGAACCCTCGAAATGATCATCGTCTTTGCCGGCCGGCAGTTTTGGGTTGAAAGTAAAGAATAGGGCAACTGCCGCGAAGACGCAGGCCACGATCAGGAACAGGTTATTGATATTCGTGACGGTCGCCGCGCTGGCGTCGCCACCAACCTTCCCGAAAAGGAACAGGCTGAAAATAATGGGCCCCAGCGTTGTCCCAAATGAATTGACGCCGCCGGCAAGGTTTAGCCGGTGGCTGCCGGTCGAAGGGTCTCCAAGGATGATCGCAAACGGTTGCGCGGCAGTCTGTTGGAGAGAGAAACCCAGGGCGATAACGAAGTAGGCGGTCAACAACCCTGCAAAAGAATGGGCATTGGCAAAAGGAATGATCAGCAAGGCGCCGGCCACGGATATCCATATCCCGTAAATAATGCCTTTCTTGTACCCGATACGGTTCAGGATATCGTATTTAAGTCCGCTCGATATGAGGAATAAGGCCAAACTACCGATAAAATAAGCGCCGTAAAAGGCCGAGCCGAGCAACTGCGACTCGAACTGCGTCAAGCTGAAATTGTGTTTGCAGAACGGAATGAAGATGCTTTGCGAAGCCGCGATGAATCCCCAAAAAAAGAAGACGAGGACCAGCGAAAAAAGTGCGCCGGTGTTGGTGGCTTGCTTTGCTTGGATGCTTGGTGCTGGTGTTTGGATGCTTTGACTCACGGTGTTGTAATTAAGGTCTGAAAATAGCGAGATTTCGTGAAGCGAAAAATTTTTTCATCCCGGGTACGTCTTATAATGAAAAACCTTGCTAAATTGAATGACAATAGTTTACGGCTCAAATGGAAATTCTTCACGTTTCGGCGGAATGCTACCCCGTGGCCAAAGCCGGCGGATTAGGCGACGTTGTGGGTGCATTGCCAAAATATCAGCGGGACCTCGGCCATATCGCCAAGGTTGTCATGCCCATGTACCGGACGAAATTTCTGAACCAGAACGAATGGGAGGTCGTCCATAAGGGTTACACCCACCTGCATAATTACTGGTTCAACTACACGATCATCAAGGAAGTTACCAACAAGCTTGGCTTCGACCTGTACCTCGTCGACATCTACGGGCTGCTGGACCGTGAAAAGCCATATGGCTATGGTGATGATACCGAGAGGTTCTTTGCGTTCCAGATCGCGGTTTGCGACTGGGTGGTTTCGTGGAAGCATCACCCGGACATCGTCCATGTTCACGATCACCATACCGCGCTGATCCCCTTTCTGTTCAAACACTCGTATCCTTATAGAGGGCTGGAGGGCATTCCTACCGTCCTGACCATCCACAATGCCCAATATCAGGGACAAACCGGGATGGACAAAACGGTCTACCTCCCCGAGTGGGACGTGTGGAAGCGGGGCCTGCTGGAATGGGAAGGCGCCCTCAATCCCCTGGCCTGCGGGATTCGCTGTGCCTGGAAGGTGACGACCGTCAGCCCGACCTATCTGGAGGAAATGAGGGTCAACTCCGAGGGGCTGGAACCGTTGCTGGAATACGAAAAGGGCAAGTGCAGCGGTATCCTCAACGGTATCGATACGGTCGTCTGGAACCCTGCCACCGATGCCTATTTCGAGCACCATTTCGACGCCGCCACCGTCGAGGAAGGCAAACAGAAAAACAAGGAAGCACTTTGCGGCCGGTTCGGCCTGGATCACCGGAAGCCGCTCATTACCTTTATCGGGCGGCTGGTAGGCGATAAAGGCGCGGACCTGATCCCGCAGGCTGTCGAAGACTCCTTTTATTATATAGGCCGCCGGATGAACTTCCTCATCCTGGGAAGCGGCCTGCCATCCATCGAAGGCCATCTCCAGGCGATCCGCAATCTCTCGCGGGGCGACTACAATACGTATATCGGTTATGATGAGGCGCTCAGCCACCAGATTTACGCGGGCGCCGATTTTATCCTGATGCCTTCCCGGGTGGAACCTTGCGGTTTGAACCAAATGTACGCACTCCGGTATGGCACCGTCCCGATGGTCCGGAACACCGGCGGTTTGCACGACACCGTCGTCGACTTCGGCGATCCCGGCGGCTATGGCATACGGTTCCTGCATGCGTCCGTACAAGATATGACGCACGCGATCTGGCGCGCCACCGAACTTTTCCAGCAACGCGAGATGTTGCGGGATATCCGCCAGCGGATGATGCAGCTGGACTTTAGTTGGGAATCCAGCGTAAACGCCTACCTTGAGCTCTATCAGCAGATGCACGTCCTGGTATGATAAAACCGACGCCGGCCTGGAATAATAATTTAACTTACACACAACAAACCGCCCGTATATGTCAAAAGAGATTCTGTCCGTGATCTTGGGAGGAGGCGCCGGCACCCGGCTGTATCCCCTTACCGCAAGCCGCTCGAAACCCGCCGTGCCCATCGCCGGTAAGTACCGGTTGGTCGACATTCCGATCTCCAACTGTCTTAACTCGGGCATCACGCGGATGTTCGTCCTGACGCAATTCAATTCCGCTTCGCTCAACCGGCACATCAAGAACACCTACCACTTCAGCGCTTTCAGCTCGGCCTTCGTGGACATTCTGGCGGCTGAACAAACGCCGGACAACCCCACCTGGTACCAGGGAACGGCGGACGCCGTCCGCCAGTGTCTCCGGCACCTCGGACCTTTTGACAGCGAGTATGTCCTCATCCTTTCGGGCGACCAGTTGTATCAAATGGATTTTATGGAGATGCTGGAACACCATAAAAAGCTTGGGGCGGATATCTCCATCGCCACCATCCCCGTCAATGCCCGGGATGCATCGGATTTCGGGATCATGAAGATGGATGAAAGCGGCTTTATCACTTCCTTCACCGAAAAGCCGAAACAGGATGTGCTGGCGCCATGGGTCAGCGACACCGGTCACGCCATGCAGGCGCAGGGCCGGAATTACCTGGCCTCGATGGGCATCTATATCTTCAACCGCCAGCTGTTGAGCGACCTGCTCCAGAACGAATATGTGGAATCTACCGACTTCGGAAAGGAAATTATTCCCCAATCGCTCGAAAAATACAAAGTTGTCAGCTACCAGTATGAAGGCTATTGGACGGATATCGGGAATATCCCTTCATTTTTTGAAGCTAATCTCGGCCTCACTAAGGACATCCCCGACTTCAACCTCTTCGACAACGAGAGGACGATCTACACCCGCGCCCGCATGCTCCCTCCGGCCAAGATCAGCGGCACGACACTGGAAAAAACGATCATCGCCGAAGGTTGCATCATCAATGCGTCCAGGATCGAGAATAGCGTGATCGGTATCCGTACCCGCATCGGCACGGGGACGACCATCGTGAGCAGTTACCTCATGGGCGTCGACTTCTACGAGACCATTGAGGAAATCGAGCAGGCTCAGGCGCACGGCCTTCCGACCGTCGGCATCGGCCACCGCTGCTATATCCGCAACGCGATCGTCGACAAGAATTGCCGGATCGGGGACGACGTGCGTATCAATGGAGGCCATCACCTCGAGAACTCCGACCACTCGTTGTATACGGTCAAGGAAGGCGTGGTGGTGATCAAGAAGGGAGCCGTGCTGCCAAATGGTTTCGTGATCTGACAAACGATTGTTTATGCCAACCGCCACCGCTCCTTCGGCCGCCCGGCAGGGAGTCCATACCAAACCCAAACTGACGATCGGCCAGATCCTCACGATGAGTTTCGGTTTTATGGGCATCCAGGCCGGGTTCGCGCTCCAGAACGGCAATACCAGCCGGATACTTCGCTCGTTTGGCGCCGACATTGACCAGCTGCCTTCTTTTTGGCTCGTCGCCCCGATCGTTGGAATGCTCGTCCAGCCTCTGATCGGTCATTACAGCGATCGTACCTGGAACCGGCTCGGAAGACGCAAACCCTATTTCCTGACAGGCGCCCTTCTTTCTTCCACAGCCCTGATCTTTCTGCCCAATTCAGGCGGCCTCGCGGGTATTATTCCCGCGCTTTGGGTCGGCGCCGGCCTGGTGATGGTCATGGACGCATCATTCAATATCGCCATGGAGCCCTTCCGCGCGCTCGTGGCGGACAATCTGCCGGACAGCCAGCGGACGCTTGGCTTTTCGATCCAGACCTGTCTGATAGGCCTTGGCGCGGTCATCGGCTCGGACCTGCCCGACTGGCTGGCGCGGCTCGGTGTGAGCAAAATGGGCGGGGCGGATGGAATTGCCAACAACATCAAATACTCCTTTTATATCGGCGCCGCATTTTTTATCGTTTGCATCCTGGTCACCGTTCTGTTCTGCCGCGAGTACCCGCCGGCGGAATACGAGAAATACCATGTACGGCCGGCGGATGGACCTGCAGCAGGGGAAAAGCGCGGCGTCGTGGCCGAGATTGCGCGCGACTTTCGCGGCATGCCCAAAACGATGAGGCAACTGGGTCTTGTGCAATTTTTCAGCTGGTTCGCTATGTTCAGCATGTGGGTCTTTACGACGGATGCCGTCGCCACCCATGTATATGGTTTGAGCGGAGGCGATACCAGGTCTGTGGCCTACAATGACGCCGGAAATGCGGTCGGCAGCGCGTTCGGCGTCTACAACCTGGTGGCGATGTTCTATTCCCTGCTATTGCCGGCCATCGCAGCCCGGCTCGGCCGCAAATTGACCCATGCTCTTTCGCTGTTCGCCGGCGGCATCGGCCTGATCTCCATTTATTTTGCGCATAACGCGACGATGCTGAATATTTCCATGGTCGGCGTCGGCCTCGCCTGGGCCAGCATTCTGGCCATGCCCTACGTGATCCTGAGCAGCAGCATCCCCGCGGGGAAAATGGGTATCTACATGGGGATCTTTAACTTTTTTATTACCTTGCCCCAGATCGTCAACGGACTTTTTGGAGGGATGATCATTCACCACCTGTACGGGAACCAACCGATTTATTCCATCGTGCTCGCCGGATTCTGCCTGCTTGCGGCTGCGGTGTCGGTGCTGTTTGTCTATGACGGCGGCGCTATCCGCATCCAACAGGAAAAGGCGGGGTTTTATGCCGATCAACAAACATAGGTTATGAACAGGACTCGCTTACTTCTTCTCACGTTTGTCATCCTTTCCGCTACCGCCCTCACTGCCGCCGCCCAGGAAGCTGCCAATCACCGGCGCGGCGCCTCCGGCCTCGACACATCGGCGCCGCCCATCCCTACCACGCCGAAGGTCTACCCCACGAATTGGTGGATCGGTATGCATTATTCCAAACCCGAACTGATGATCCATTGCAAGGGCATCGGCGATGCCGCTTCGGTGTCCGTCTCTTATCCCGGCGTGGCCCTGGCCGATTGGCATCGCGTGGAAAATCCCAATTATCTTTTCCTTCACCTCGATATTGCGCCAACCGCTTACCCGGGAACCCTTACGATCGCGGTCAGGCCGAAGGGCGGAGGGACGGCCGTGGCTATCCCCTTTAGCCTGGCCCTGCGGCATCGCGGGAACGGTACGACCTTCGCCAAAGGCGTCACTTCGGCCGATCTCATCTACCTGGTCATGCCCGACCGTTTCAGCGACGGCGATCCTTCCAACGACAGGATACCCGGCCTCAGGGATCAGTCGCTCAACCGCGACTCGATCTTTCTGCGTCATGGCGGAGACTTCCAGGGCATTATCAACCATTTGGGTTATCTCCAATCCCTCGGCGTGACGACGTTGTGGATGACGCCGGTGATCGAGAACGACATGCCCGATCGCACGGAGCATGGTTACGCATTTACGGACCATTACGCTATCGAGCCGCGGCTGGGCGGAGCCGCTATGTACCGGAGGCTTTCTGACTCGCTGCATGCCCGGGGCATGAAACTCATCCAGGACGCCGTCTATAATCATGTCGGTCTGTATCACTTCTTTGTTCAGGACCTGCCCGAAAAGTCCTGGCTTCATCAATGGCCAAAATACACACAGAGCATTTTCCGCGACCAGCCGTTGTTCGACCCGCACGGCAGCGCCCGCGAAAAAAAGCTGATGAGCGACGGGTGGTTCACCCGCGAGATGCCCGACCTCAACCAGGACAACCCGGACCTGGCAGAATTCCTGATCGAGCATGCGATCTGGTGCGTCGAGACATTCGGCGTCGACGGCTGGCGGATCGACACCTATATTTATTGCAGCCTTCCCTTTATGAACAGGTGCAATTCCGCGCTGATCGCCGAATTCCCGCACATGACGATGTTTGGCGAAACATGGGTCCACGGGACAGCAAACCAGGCTTATTTTGTCCGAAACAACATCGACGTGCCCTTCAAGAGCAACCTGATGGGCGCGTGCGATTTTCAGTTGTTGTTTTCGGGGATCCAGCCGGCCATCAAGGATTCGGCCGGTAGCTGGGACGGCGGCGAGGGTGCGTTGTATAATACGCTCAGCAACGATTTCCTCTACCAGGACCCGGCGCGAAATGTCATCTTCCTGGACAACCATGACATGACGCGTTTCTTTTCCGAAGTCAATGAGTCTGTGGCAAGCCAGAAAATGGGGATCGAGTGGCTGCTGACGGAACGCGGAATCCCTGAAATGTACTATGGTACCGAGATCTGCATGAAGGGAATCGACAATCCGGATGGCAACGTGCGCCTTGATTTTCCCGGCGGCTGGCCCGGCGATACCAGGAACGCCTTCACCGGTGAAGGCATGTCGGCCGACCAGTTGGCCGTGCAGGGCCTTGTCAGAAAGCTGGGTAAATTCCGGTTGCATTCGAGCGCGCTGACAACGGGCAAACTGATGCAATTCGCCCCGAGAAAGGGGCTGTACGTCTATTTCCGCTACGACAAGCGCCAAACGATTTTATGTGCGATGAATACCGGCACGGAGCCTGCCCGGTTGGACTTCAGTTATTACGGGGAACGGACCGGTGGCTTCTCCCGCGGTGTCGACGTCCTCTCCGGGGAATCGCATGCGCTCAGCCGGCCCGCGCAGATCCCGGCCCGGACGATGTGGGTGCTGGAGTTGAAGCAATAAGCCGCGCTACAACATGATCTCGCGGAGGAAGAACCTGCCCTCATTGCCCCAATCCTTGAGCGACTTCCGGATCGTCACCAGCAATTCCGCAGAGGTGATTTTTTTCCCTTTCGAGGGTGGGGTAAGGGCGGCAGCCGTGACCGGCACGGCCTCCACCCTGGTAGCGACCCAGGTGATGTGCTCGTGGGGCAACGCCACTTCGAGGATCATTCCCGGCAGCCCGCCGAATGACTCAGGTCCGCCCGGGGTCAGGATCTCGTCGGTGTAGAAGGCGACCACATAGATCGAGTCCATGATGAGCGAATTGGCACGGCGGCAATTGAAACCTGCGATCACCCTCGTTTCGTCGGTGATCTTCCATCGGATCGCCCGGAGCGAATCATCCTGCAGGAATGTCTGTTCGAATACCTTCTTCTGAGCCACTTCTTTGCCCTGCTCCAGATCGGCCCATATGACGTTCTCCTGCGCCGGCGGCGTGTCGAAAAAAGGGCTCGGACGGTCTGGGCTTTCTCTGCCCGGCCGGTACAAAGTTCTGCCACGCGTAAAGAGCAGATCGAAATAGTCGGTCCTGAACTTGTTCCCCATAACCTTTTTGCTGAATTCCGCCCACGAATCGTCATCACCCGGATCTCGCATTTCTTCCCGTTGCGCGAACTGGTTGATCTTGCGCTCGAATTCGATCCGGCCCTGCGACAGAAAAATGGTATGCTGCGCCCGGCAAATGCCTGAGGCCATCAGGAGGACCGGAATTATCATTGCAATTTTCATAAATACCCTTTGTCAATTTACCGGTGCACGGGCCCCGCACGTCAACTTCCCCGTTGCACGGGCCCCGAGTGAATTTCCCGGTTGCACGGGCCCCGCACGTCAATTTCCCCGACCGTCAATTTCCCCGGTTCGGGACCGATAACCCCGCCTTCCTGAAATTCCAAACGACCGACAACATCAAATACCTTTTGATCGTGGTATAGGTATTCTGCGTGATAAAACTGCTGCTGACGTTCCGGTTGAACCCGTTATTCTGGTCGAGCAGGTCATTGACCGCCGCTTTGACGAGCAATTGGTCGTTCTTAAGCAGTTTCTTCCCGATCCAGGCATTCACCAGAAAAACATCGTTATTCGTGCGGAAGACCGGTGTTTTCTGCCGGATGCTCAGATCGGCGTCCGCGTGGACCTGCAGATGCCAGGGCAGAAAAAGATCGCCGCCAGGCTCGATGAGCAAGGTGTAATAGCGGGTCACCAGGCTTTGATCGATGCTCGATTTACTGGTTGTATAGGTCACGTGGGAATTCAGGAAGAATTCATACTTTTTCTCCTTCGATTTCCCTATCTGCATTCCGAAGTCGTAGTTCCCCGATTTGGTGACGCTACTCTGGTTGTCGACGATGGTCACATTGTTGTTCTTTCTGGCCGAAGCACTGAATTCGAGATTCACGTCCGGGCCTTTCCACTTGAACCCATAGCCGATATCCGCCCGGTACGAATGATTGCCGCTCACATTCACCGCCTGCGTCGTCTGTTTGCCTGTCGTATCGTTGACATAAAGGCTGTTGCTGATCGCATGGAGGGTGAAGTCATATGACACATTCGCATAGACGCTCCGTTCGGTCAGTACATGATAACTGTTGTAACCGAGGTTCAGATCGTTTCGGAATTCGGGTTTTAGCCCCGGGTTGCCGACGACGACATTGAGGGGATCTTCGTTACTGGCGATCGGCTGGAGTTGTTGCAGCGTCGGGGAGGAGGTATACCCGTAGTATCGGACAAACAGGCGGGTCTGGGCCCTTGGTTGGTAATTCAAGGTGGCATTCGGATACCAGTTGAGGAAGTTACGCCGGACCGCCGTATCGGCTGCCAGATCCGCCTGGCGGTAAGTCGAGAAGGCGATATCGTTGGCGGCCGTGATCCGCAGCTTTTTCCCCACCATGGTATAGGCGAGACCCGTCCGTTGGGTGAAGATGTCGAACCGGTAGTTGTTGCTGTACACCGGATCGAGAGCGTCATACTTGCCATTCCCGTCCCGGTTGAAGGAATTCCTGTCCGAGTGCGTATTGTTCAGGGTTGCGCCATAGTCGATGCCGAGGAATGATCCCTTTCCCAATGGTTCAGTGTAGACCAGGCGGGAATCGAGCAGGACGTTGGTCGTTCGGTATTTCTTGTATTGATCCACCAGCGAATCCCCGGGAAACTGCCCCGCGCCATAGAAGGTGGTGTTGCTGTGGAGGAACCCCGAGGAACGATTGTCGCTGTAATTTTCCCGCACGTTCATCGAGAACGTCCTGCCGGGCTTGCCCAGCTTTTTTCGCCACAGCAGGTCGCTGTTGTACCCGGTGTTGTCGCCTGTGGTGCTGATAGTATGCACATTGCGGTTCACCACGCTGCTGTCGCTGGCGAGCGCCTCGGAAGAATCGGCTTCGTCGTCTGATTTGTGGTCGTTTCCGCCGTCCGCGCTCAGTTTAATGGACGAAGTCGAATCTATCTTCCACTCGTAGATGGCGTTGAAATTTTGCCGGGTGATCTGCCGGTTGAATTTCTGGGACGAATTGTTGTAGTACAAGGTGTCCGGAAGGATATTCTCGGATCCGGTCGCGCTGCTACCGCTGATCTGCAGGTTCATGTATTTATAATTGCCGTTGAGCGATTGCGCGTCGTCCAGCCATTTGTTGTTGTAGTGTATTCCCCCTGTCTGCACTTTCGGAAATCCCTGGCCGGAATACTGACCGCTCCAGTTGTCCAGGTCATCGTTTTCGCCCACGCTGTTGAAAGAGACGGCGCCTGTGTTCTCATCCACGTCCAGGAGCCCGGCGAAGGACTGTCCGTAAGTATCGCGATCCTGCCAGTTCAGCCCGGTTTTTCCGGTGTTGGAGAGAATGCCGTACCCCGAGACCTTTTCTTTCTTCCTGAAATAATTGGCCATCAGTTCCTCGTCATAGTAGCCGTCACGCCCGGCTCCGGCGGTGGCCCGGCCAAAATAGCCGTTCTTCTTGCTATCCTTCAGTTTCAGATTGATCGTCTTGTCGCGCTGACCGTCATCGATCCCGGTGAAGATCGCCTGGTCGCTCTTCTTATCGTAGACCTGGACCTTGTCGACCATATCGGCACGCAGGTTCTGCGTCACCAGGGTGGGATCGTCTCCAAAGAACTCTTCCCCGTCCACCAACACTTTTTTGACGACCTGGCCCTCCGCCGTGATCTTTCCGTTCCGGTCCACCTGCATCCCGGGTAGCTTTTTGAGCAGATCCTCCACCGTCGCTCCCTGCTGCATGCGGATGCTGTCGGCCGTAAACTCCGTCGTGTCGCCTTTGATGCGCATCGCCCCTTTGCTGCCATAGACGACGACAGCCCGGAGGAGCGTGCTTTTCAGCACCATGCCGATGTCGGGCAGGTCGATCCGGGCCGCCGGGTCCGGGATAACGAGCGTATCGACATAATCCGCATAGCCTGGAAAAGTCACCAGCAGCAGATAGTTACCCGGCGCCAGATTCGTCAACCGGAATTCGCCACCGGCGTTGGAACGGGTAAACCGGACCAGGATGGAATCCGATTTTCGCAACAGGAGAATGGAGCTATTGGCGAGATGTCTGTTTTCAGCCGTGTCTGCCACTTTGCCGGAGATCTGCCCGGATTGGGCAAGGGTGTCAAACGATAAGAAAAGGCAAATCACCGTACACGCAGTTAGTCTTGGCATAATGGATGACAGGTTACGATGTAAATTATCGTCAAAAAAAGCTGAATGCAAAGCTGATGCCTTAAATTTACGTTAAAGAGCAATTTTCTTTTCCATAAAGCACGACACGTGGCAACAACGACTCAAAAAAAATACGAGGACATCCATTTCGTCGATTCGACCCGGCCGGTCTGGAATTACTCGCTCTTTACCGACGAGGACATCCGCAATTTTCAGCAGGGCACCCACTACCGCGTATATGAGCTCATGGGTTCGCACCGGGCAAGTGTGCTGGATACGGATGGATATTATTTCGCCGTCTGGGCGCCGAATGCAACCGGCGTCTCGGTGATCGGCAATTTCAACAATTGGACGCCCGATTCCCATCCGTTGTTCGTGCGGCTCGACCGGTCCGGCATTTGGGAGGGTTTCATTCCCCGGTTCAAAACCGGCGAAGCCTACAAATATCATATTCATGGTTACCAGGGGGGCACTTTGGACAAGGGCGACCCCTATGCCTGGTTTTGGGAAATGCGCCCGCAAACTGCGTCGATCACGTGGGAACTGAACTATGACTGGAAGGACGGGGACTGGATGGATGGGCGCAAAACGCACAATTCACTCGAATCGCCCTGGAGTATATACGAAGTGCACCTCGCCAGTTGGATGCGCCCCGACGCGAACGACGAGGAGCGCTACAACACTTATGCGCAACTTTGCGAACTGCTGGTGCCGTATGTCCGGGAAATGGGGTTTACTCATGTCGAGCTCATGCCTGTCATGGAGCATCCCTTCGACGGCAGCTGGGGTTATCAGGGCACCGGGTATTATGCACCGACCTCCCGCTTTGGCGACCCGCAGGGATTCATGGCCCTGATCGAAGCATTTCACCAGGCGGGGATCGGGGTGATCCTGGACTGGGTACCTTCGCATTTCCCGTACGACTACCATGGTCTTTACCTTTTCGACGGGGCCAATACCTACGAGTACGCCGATATGCGAAAGGGCTACCACCCGGATTGGAACAGCTATATCTTCAATTACAAACGCGGCGAGGTCAAGTCTTTCCTGATCAGCAATGCGCGCTTCTGGCTGGACCGCTATCATGTGGATGGGCTCCGCGTCGATGCCGTCAGTTCCATGCTGAAGCTGAATTACTCCCGCAAAGAAGGGGAGTGGGAGCCCAATGAACACGGTGGCGACGGCAACCTGGAAGCGATCGCTTTTATCAAGGACCTCAACCAAACCCTGTTCCGCGATTTTCCCGATATCCAGACGATTGCAGAGGAGGCTACGGACTGGCCCGGCGTTAGCCGGCCGACCTTCAGCGACGGGCTTGGCTTCGGCATGAAGTGGATGATGGGCTGGATGCACGATACCCTGGACTTTTTCAAGCTCGACCCGGTCTACCGCGGCGGCAGCCAGGACAAATTCACCTTCAGCATGATGTACTATTACGACGAGAATTTCGTCCTGCCCCTGAGCCATGACGAAGTCGTACACGGGAAATCCCCGATGTTGTACAAAATGCCCGGCGACGCATGGCAAAAGGCGGCCAACCTGCGATTGCTGTACACGTATATGATGACCCACCCCGGCGGCAAGCTGCTGTTTATGGGAAATGAGTTCGGCGCTACCTCGGAGTGGAATTATAAGACCGAGCTTCCCTGGGGATTGTTACAGTTCGCCAGCCACCGCGGGATCAAAGATTGTGTGCGCGACCTCAATTTCCTGCTCCGGGGCCAGCCCGCGCTGTATCAGAACCAGTTTAAAGTTTTCGGTTTTGAATGGGTGGACCTGCAACACCGCAACGAGAGCGTCGCCAGCTATCGGCGCAAGGGCCAGGACCCCGCGGACGACCTGCTCATTATCCTCAATTTCACGCCGGTCGTGCGTCGCGACTGGCGGGTGTATGCCCGCGGCAAACGTGCATGGACCGAGATATTCAATAGCGATGATCACAAATACGGGGGCACCGGCGACACCAACAACCCTGCTATCCAGGTGAGGTTGGTCAATGAAGCCGACGATGGCTATGAATTGATCGTACATCTCCCGCCGCTGGGCGGGATCGTGTTACGGTAAGCCGCAGAAGATTTCGCCTCCCGCGGACCGCGGAAGGATCCAGCCTACATCCGCTCCGGCATCCGGATGCCCAGCAACGCCATCGCCGACCTGAGCACATTCGCCGTCAGTCGGGCAAGCTGCAGGCGCAGGGTTTTTTTCTCCGGCGTCTCGGCGTTGGAAACTGAATGTGCATTGTAGAATGAATTGAAGGTCTGCGCCACCTGGAAAGCGTAATTGGCGATCAGGGATGGGTTCATTTCTTCGCCGGCCTGCAGCACGATCCCCGGGTACTTCTCCAGCCTTACCACCAATGCTTTTTCCAGCGGCAAAAGTCCGTCCGCCTTCCCATCCGCATCCGGCTGTCCCCCTTCCTTTCTGAAGATCGACCTGATCCGCGCATAAGCGTATTGGACAAATGTGGCAGTGTAGCCGTGCAGGTCGATCGACTCCTCGGGATTGAAGAGCATTTTCTTCTTCGGATCGACCCGCAGCAGGAAGAACTTAAGGCCGCCCAATCCGATCGTCTCATACAATTCCTGCAATTCGGCCTCCGAAAATCCCTCCGTCTTCCCTTGTTCGATCGTCTTTCGTTCCGCCTCACGGTGCATCTCGTCCAGGATATCGTCGGCGTCCACGACGGTGCCTTCGCGCGCCTTCATTCTGCCGTGAGGCAGCTCCACCATGCCATAGCTCATATGATATATACCTTCGGCCGACGGCAGGCCCAACTTCTCGCAGATCAGCTTCAGCACCTTGAAATGGTAGTTCTGTTCGTCGCCCACGACGTAGACGCTTCGGTCCGCGCGGAATTCGTCATACCGTTCCACCGCCAGCCCGATATCCTGCGTAATATATACCGCGGTGCCGTCCCGCCGTTGCACGATCTTCTGGTCGAGCCCGTCGGCGCACAGATCGATCCACACGCTGCCGTCCTCTTTCCGGAAAAACACGCCTTTTTTCAATCCTGTCTCCACCAGTTTCTTTCCCAGCAAATACGTATCGCTCTCGTAATACACCTTATCGAAATCGCTCCCGATCCGTGCATAGGTGGCATCGAATCCCGCATAGACCCATGCATTCATCCGTTTCCACAAGTCGATCACTTCCGGCTTGCCGGCTTCCCAGTCGACCAGGAGCTGCTGCGCCTCCTTCATGATCGGCGCATCCCTTTCAGCCTCTTCTTTCGGCATCCCCGCCGACATGAGCGCGTCGACTTCCTTCCGGTACTGGTCGTTGAAAAGGACATAGTAGTCACCGACAAAGTGATCTCCCTTGATACCGCTGTCAGCGGGCGTAGCGCCGGCCGCGAACCATTTCCAGGATACCATGCTCTTGCAGATATGGATGCCCCGGTCATTGGCGATGCAGGTCTTGAAGACGCGATAGCCGTTTGCCTTGCAGATCTCCGCGATGCTCCACCCGAGGAAGTTGTTGCGGAGATGGCCCAGGTGCAAGGGTTTGTTGGTATTTGGCGAGGAGTATTCCACCATCATCTTGCGTCCGTTCGGCCCCTGCCGCCCAAAGTCATCGTTGGCATAGCTGGCAGAAAGGAATTCCAGCCATCGGGTATCGGCGATCGTGAGATTGAGAAAGCCCTTGATGACATTGAAGGCGGCGACCAGTTCCGGGAAATTCCGGACCAGCGCTTTCCCGAGGGCCGTGCCCAACGCCTCGGGCGATTGTCGCAATGGTTTGACCAGGGTGAACAGCACGACCGTATAGTCGCCTTCGAATTCCGGCTTGGTTTCATTAACGGGGGGTTCCCCGTTGCCGGGGCTGAAATTAAATTCGGTTGAAAGAACCTGCAAGGCGGCTGCTTTGATCTGGCTGATGATGTCCATTTCCTCGTATTGATAGTCCTGTGGGCGCAAAAATACAACAGGATCGCGAATTGGTGGCGATTTGTCAGTATCTTCGCCTATCAAGGCAGTGGACAGTTATGGTCAAAAAGTGGATTACCGGTTTCATTGATTTTTTCTACCCCCCCTTCAGCAAGCTGATGCCTCCCCAAACCTTCCGCTATGCGGTTTGCGGGGGAACTACAACCATGCTGGACATCGTCATGTACTATATCAGCTACCACTTTATCCTGCACGAAAGATTCGTCAACCTTGGCATCGTGACGATCTCCCCGTATATTTTGTCTTTCCTGATGTCCTTCAGCATCAGCTTCCCGACGGGATACCTGCTGAACAAGAACATTGTCTTCCCCAACTCCATTCTGCTGGGCAGGGTACAACTGTTCCGCTATTTCCTGCTCGTGCTGATCTGTCTGGGATTGAACTATATTTTCATCAAGCTCTTTGTGGAGCAGTTTCACCTGTACGCGACAGTCGCTAAGATCCTGACGACCGTCATCGTCGTTTCGTTCAGCTATCTCACCCAGAAGAACTTCACCTTCAAGACTGAGCCGGTGAAGGCCAACGACGCGGGAAAATGAGCCTCAATGTTCTTTTGGCTGCGTCATGCTGAACCAATTCCCGGTCCCGTCCGTGATGATCGCCTCGGTGCCGTAAAATTGTTCCTTTGGCTCTCCCTTGAACTGAACGCCCTTGGCCTTCAATTCCCGGTATGCCGCCCGGCAGTCGGGCGTATACAGCACCCCCGCACCCAGCGCGCCTTTTTCCAGCAGGACCCGGAAGGCATTCCTCGTCTCTTCGTCATAGCCCATGGCGCCCGGTGCGAGAGGCGCGAGCAAGGCGATCTCCAGTCCGGGTTGCTCCGGCGCGGTCACCGTAAGCCACCGGAAGCCGTTATCCATCGTTTGATCGGTGTGTACTTTGAACCCCAGCTTGTTGACGTAAAAATCGAAAGCTTTGTCCTGGTCAAGCACGAACAGGGACACGTGCGATACCTTGGTGATCATAATGGAGTGTTTTAGGCCATAAAACTACTCCTTCCCGCCGACCTCGATTTATCGATTATTGCTATTCTCGCCCGAGATCCGAGCGATGTGACAATAGGGAATGACCGTCCGCGGCTGCTCCGCGGCCGCCGCCCGCCGGCCTTTTTCCGCTTCCCGGTATTCGCCCGGCGGTATCCCTGTTTCCTTTTTGAACAGCATGCTGAAAGACCCGATGCTCTCGAATCCGACCTGCGCACATACCTCGCTCAGGGTGCAATCCGAAGCGCCAAGCATCCGCCGGGCGTGATCGATGCGTTTGAAGGTCAGGTACTGGTGAGGTGTGCGGCGGTAAACCCGCCTGAAAAGCCGGTGGAAGTGGAATCGCGACAAACAGGCTTCGCCAGCGATCGCATCCAGGTCGATCGGCTCGCGGAAGTTCGCGTCGATAAAGACTTTGGCATCGACTAGCTTCTGGTATACGTCCGCGGGGACAGACGTATTCACGCTTACTGCCATTAAAATCTGGTTTATCAAAATTAATCTATGTAAGTCAAACGCTTATAAAAAGTTATTGGCATAATTTTGGGGCAATCCGTTATTAGAAGATGATCACAGTTATAATTCCGGCATTTAATGAAGAGTCAACCATCCGCCAGGTCATTCGCCAGGCCAAGCGGAACGAATTGGTAAATGAGATCATCGTAGTCGACGACATGTCGACGGACCGGACGGTTGCCGAAGCTGCGGAAGAGAACGTCAAGGTAATTACCCCCACGCATTCAGGAAAAGGGGAATCGATGCGCGAAGGGCTGCTGATGGCGAAAAATGAGATCCTCGTCTTTCTCGAAGCTGATCTTCCTGACTATGACAAAGACATCGTCGGCCTGCTTACCGCACCGCTGATCAGCGACGAGGCGGATTTTGTCAAGTCCTATTTTGAGCGGTCGGCCGGTCGTGTGGCCGAGATCCTCGTCAAACCGATGCTGGAGTTCTTTTTCCCCCATTTGCTTCGGTTCCGTCAGCCGACGAGCGGCATGATCGCCGGCAGGAAAAGCATTTTGCAAAAAGTCGAGTTCGAGAACGATCATGGGGTAGACATTGGCCTGCTCATCGATATGCACCAGGTCCGGGCGCGGATACAGGAGGTTTGCATCGGCGAAGTGGAAAACGACCGGCACCCTTTACACGTCCTGGGACGGATGTCGAAGCAGGTGGCCAACGCCATTTTCAAGCGGGTCAATATCTTCGACGGCGGCCGCCGCCAGGAGGACGCCAGTCCGGCGATGCGCGAACAGGTAGAGTTCGCCCTGAAAGAACTTGGCCGCCAGCCCAGGAAAATGATCGTTTTCGACATGGACAATGTCCTGCTCCAGGGCAGTTTCATCCAGGCGGCCGCCGCAAAATTCGGTTTCACCCGGGAGTTGAAGGACATCCTCGCTCAGCCAAAGAGCAATTTCATCAAAACCCAGAAGATCGCGCGGCTGCTCGAGGGGCGGAGCTTTGCGGAGCTTATCCACGTTGTGGAATCCATTCCCCTGATCGGCGATGCCGTTCAGGTCATCCGGGAGCTCCAGGTCCGCGGTTATGTCTGCGGGATCATCAGCGACAGCTACCATGCTATTGCCAACCATATAAAAAACCTTCTCGGGCTCGACTTCACCCTGGGGAACGAGCTGGATTTTCAAAAGAGCGTCGCGACCGGGGAGGTTCGGATCCCCTCTCAGTTGCTCAGGGACCGGTTCAGCCAATGCGAACATGACCATTGCAAATCCAATATGTTTCAATACATTCTGCACCGTTTTGGGATCAGCCTGGCAGACGCGGTGGCAGTCGGGGACAGTGAAAGTGACGTCTGTATGGTCAAAATGGCGGGAACGGGCATCTCCTTTAATTCCACCACTCCCTTCCTCGACCAGGTGGCAGATTACGTATTCCGGGACAGTTCCCTCCAGCCCGTGCTGGGCGTAGCCAGGTGACCGACCTGCCATTTTTGCATTTTTTCCTGCGTGGCATAATGATTGTCAATGCATATCAGATAAATCTAAAAATATGGGAAAAATAATCGGAATCGACCTTGGCACCACGAATAGTTGCGTAGCCGTAATGGAGGGCAATGAGCCAGTTGTCATCGCCAATGACGAAGGGCGCAGGACGACCCCTTCCATCGTGGCTTTTCTCAAGAACGGAGAAAGAAAGGTCGGGGACCCCGCCAAGCGGCAGGCGATCACCAATCCCGTGAACACGATCATGTCGGTCAAGCGCTTTATGGGCCGCCGGTATGACGAGGTGACCAATGAGATCACGCACTGGAGCTATAAGGTCGTAAAAGGAGATAACAATACGGTCCGGATCGATATCGACGGCCGTCTGTATACGCCGCAGGAGATATCCGCGATGATCCTGCAGAAAATGAAGAAGACCGCGGAAGACTATCTCGGCCAGGAAGTATCGGAGGCCGTGATCACCGTCCCGGCCTATTTCAACGACGCGCAGCGCCAGGCCACCAAGGAAGCCGGCGAGATCGCGGGTTTGAATGTCCGCCGGATCGTCAACGAACCGACCGCCGCCGCACTGGCATACGGCCTGGATAAGGCCGGCAAGGACGAGAAGATTGCGGTGTTTGACCTCGGAGGCGGTACTTTCGATATTTCGATCCTGGAACTCGGGGACGGCGTGTTCGAAGTCAAATCCACGAATGGCGATACCCACCTGGGAGGTGACGACTTCGACAAGGTCGTCATGGACTGGCTGGCAGACGAATTCAGGAAGGACGAGAATGTGGAACTCCGCAAGGATCCGATGGCCCTGCAGCGGCTTAAAGAAGCCGCCGAAAAGGCCAAGATCGAATTGTCCTCTTCCAGCGAAACGGAAATCAACCTTCCTTACATCACTGCCGTGGACGGTGTTCCGAAACACCTGGTCAAGAAACTGACCCGGGCGAAATTCGAACAACTTGCCGACAGGTTGTTCGAACGCTGTCTTCATCCCTGCGAACAGGCATTGAAGGATGCGGGGATCAGCGCCTCCCAGATCGATGAGGTCATCCTGGTCGGCGGTTCGACCAGGATCCCGAAGGTGCAGGAGATCGTCGAGAAGTTCTTTGGCAAGAAACCGAACAAGGGTGTCAATCCCGACGAAGTCGTCGCCGTCGGCGCCGCGATCCAGGGCGCCGTGCTCACGGGCGAGGTAAAGGACGTGCTGCTGTTGGACGTCACACCGCTTTCTCTCGGTATCGAGACGATGGGCGGGGTTATGACCCGGCTGATCGAGTCCAATACCACGATCCCGACGAAAAAGTCGGAGACCTTTTCCACGGCGAGTGACAACCAACCCGGCGTACAGATCCACGTGCTGCAGGGAGAACGCCCGATGGCCAGCCAGAACAAGAGCCTCGGCACGTTCAATCTCGACGGCATTCCGCCGGCCCCCAGGGGCATGCCGCAGATCGAAGTGATCTTCGATATCGACGCAAACGGGATCCTTCATGTAACCGCGAAGGACAAAGGAACCGGCAAGGAACAAAAGATCCGGATCGAAGCCGGCAGCGGCCTGAACAAGGACGAGGTCGAACGGATGAAGTCGGAAGCGAAGGCGAACGAGGCGACCGACAAGGCGGCGCGGGAAAAGGTCGACAAGATCAACCAGGCCGACAGCATGATCTTTCAGACCGAGAAACAGCTCAAGGAATACGGCGACAAACTGCCGGGAGACAAGAAAGCGCCGATTGAATCGGCCCTCAACAAGCTGAAGGAAGCCCACAAATCGCAGGACCTTGGCGCGATCGACGCAGCTATCGCGGAAATGAACAATGCCTGGACGGCAGCCAGCGAAGAGCTCTACAAAGCCACACAGCAAGCCGGCGGAGCAACCGGGCAGGGTGGCGGTCCCCAGGGCCAGAGCGGAGCAGACGCCGGGCAGGCCCATGCAGGCGGCAGCGAGAATGTGACGGATGCCGAGTTCGAAGAAGTAAAGTAACGGTTAGAACGATACGAAATAATACGAATGGGGCCCCGCCTTTTGGCGGGGTTTCTTTTTTTTGCGGGATTTAATTACCTTAGGGCACCCGAACCAAAATAACCGACGTTAACCATGAAGCCCTTTGTCACCCTGCTAGCCCTGACGCTTGCCAGCACGATCTGCTCCGCTCAGATCGATTTTCAGCCCGGATATTATATTCTCAACAATGGCGCCCGCGTGAACTGCCTGGTGAAAGACTACGAGTGGGCGGCCAACCCAACCGCGATAACCTGTAAGCGCGCCTCCGGCGGCCCTGCTGTGACGATTGGCATGGACAGCCTGCTGGAATTTAGTGTAGGCAACGCTAAATATGTGCGGTTCGACGTGGATGTGGAAACTTCCGGCAGCACGATTGAGCAAATGAGCGACTCGCCTGCGCCTGCTTTCCAACACGAGCGGGTTTTGTTAAAGGTCCTGGTCGAAGGTCGCGCTTCGCTTTACGTGTATGCGCGGCGGCGATCGGCCCGGTATTTTTACCGGCTGAACAATGAGTCATCGCGGCCCCTCGTATATAAGGAATACCTCGGCGAGGACCAGGTGGTCCACGCCAACCCCGAATACCTGAAGGTGCTCAACGACAGCATAAATTGTACCGCGGCGAACGCTCCTGATCCAACCACCGTGCGCTACGGTACTAAGCCATTGGTACGCTATTTCGTCGCCTATAACAAGTGCGTAAATTCAGCCGTCACGGACTATTATGCGAAGGCCGTCAAAACGGCTTTACATGTCAACATCCGGGCGGGAATCGACATGGCCACCATCACGACCGCCGATAATGCAACGACATTTTCCTATGGAAAGAGGGCGAGTTTACGTGTTGGCGCCGAAGCCGAATTGATCCTGCCCTTTAACCGCAACAAATGGTCCGTGGTGCTTGGGGCCGATTATCGCTCCTACCATTCATTTCCCTCCGATGCCTACTTCCCGGTAGATTATAAAGCCGTTCAGGGCCTGGCAGGTGTTCGATACTACCTGTTCCTTACCCATCAATTGAAGCTGTATCTGTCAGGATTGATGGGCGCCAATTTTAATTTGAATTCCAACCTTGCCGAAGGCAGACCCTACTTTCGTCTGGCAACCGCGCTTGGCCCGGCGTTTGGCGCCGGCCTGCAGTACGCCAAACGGTTTTCCGTCGGAATTCAATATCAGCCTCAGGAAGAAGTCCTGGATATCCCGGTCATCTTTTCCGGGAAACTGTCGGCTACCACACTGATCCTTTCTTACCGGATTTTCTAACTTCTAAACTCAGACCATGAAACCTGTACTGCCCCTGATCCTGTTAACCTTTATTTGCCATGCCACCCGTGCCCAGGTCGAATACCAGCCCGGCTACTTTATCCGCGAGGACGGCTCGAAGACGGCTTGTCTGATCAGGAATTACGGCTGGGTCAATAACCCGACAAGCATCGTGTATAAGACTTCGGCATCGTCCGGCCCTGTCACGCTGGAACTCAACGGCGGCATCACCGAGTTCAAAGCCGGCAATGCCAGGTATGTCCGCTTCGACGTCGACGTCGATACATCGGCACAGGAGCTAACGGATAGCAGTATGCCCGCCGGGCCGCATACGACAAATGCGTCCACGCCCCATACACAGATTACCGGAGTGCGAAGGGAAGGGTTGGCGTACACCTGTCGGTCAGACCCGGACTGGCCCTGACTAACCTGACGCTGGACGACCAGAGCCAGCCCCGCCAGCGCGTGACCTACTCGTACGGAAAGGCGGTTAGTTTCAGGCTTGGCGTCGAGGCCGAATTCATGCTGAACTCCAACAAGAAGCATTGGGCGATCGTGGCCGAACCTGCCTACCGGTCCTATTCCACGAGCCAGCCCGTTGGCTCCCCCGGCCTGCACGCGGACTACAAGGCTGCCGAGCTGAATGCGGGGATACGCTATTATATTTATACCGGCGGACCTTCGGTATTTTATCTGACCCCGGCCGCATTCGGCGATTTCCCGATCAACTCGATCCTGCAGGACGATCAACTCCTGTTTCCCATTCACACCCACTTCGGCGCATCCTTGTCCACGGGGTACCTTTTTGCCGGACGGTTTGGCGCTGCGCTCAGGTATGACGTTCCGTTTAATATTTTGCACGTCTATGGCTTTACCTATGCACACCTGACGACCGCCTCGCTGGTCCTCAGCTACAGGCTGTTGTAGATCAAAGGATACGACGGGCCTGCCCGCGGAAACCCGTCCCGCGAGCCGTCCGGCCGACCTGGTAAGTATTTGGAATATCCCGAATTATTCGTACATTTGCACCTGAAATCGAGCAACTGAATACATACGGTTTGCTTGCCTGCCAGAGATCTCCCCGTCACACTTCTTCAACGATTCTTAAGTGTAACCTTTTTTTAGTGGTTGCGTCGTATAACTCAGTAGATTAATTTAAAACAGATAGTTATGAAAAGTGAACTTGTGCTCCCGCGTGTGCAAGACGGCCCGGAAGTCCAACCACCGGCCCTGAAGCGCACACTATTGGAGAAAGACATCCTTGACAGATTGGTTACGGAAGTTAAAGAAACGGTTGCGACGGATGTTAAACTGCCTGCAGCAAAAAACGCGGCAAATTTCAGCACCGTCAAACTATGGGATATTCGTCGCAAAGGACGCTATGCCACCGTTATTGGCAATCGCCCGGCGCGCATCGTCAACGGCTTCGGTTACTGATTGAGGTTGTAATCCAGCACAGCCGGCCCGGAAGGACCGGCTTTTTTGTGCCCATGCCGGCGATCATATGATCCCCATCTTCTTCATCAGGAAGGATGCATTCCTGTTGCGCGCAATACCCCGCTGGAGCCGGTAGTCGAACCGCAGGTCGCCGTCTTCGATAACGCTTTCGAAACAATAGTTCGCCACGACTGCCGGCATTTCGGTTTCCAGTTCTCCAAGCGCTAGATCGTGCGTTGCGAATATCGACAGGCAATGATAGCCCGCAAGTTTCCGGGCAAACTGCTCCGAACCGTATGTTTTATCTTCGGAATTGGTACCCCTCAGTATCTCATCAATCAGCACGACCGCGGGGGTCCCTGTCTCGAGCTGCCGGACGATCCGCTGCAGCTTCTTCAGCTCTGCCATGAAATAGGACGTCTGTTCCTGCAGCGAATCGCTGATGCGCAACGACGTCAGCAATTGCATTGGCGTAAAAGAAAAAAAGGTCGCGCAAACCGGTGCCCCGCACTGGGCCAGCAGCAAATTGACGCCGACCGTCCGTAAAAAGGTCGTCTTTCCCGACATATTGGAGCCCGTCACGAGTATGAGCTTTTCTTCGCGGCCGATCCGGAAGTCGTTGGCGATGCGCTGTGCCGGCGGGATCAGCGGGTGGGCCAGTCCGAACGCTTCAATATGCAACCCGCCTGTCCGTCCATCTGACGGCACACCGGAGGGTCGATCTGCCGCCGCGACGGACGGTCGATCTGCCGCAATTGCGGACGGAGGGGCCACATTGCCCTGATCCCCGGCCGCTTCTGCGACAGGCCATGCGTTCGCCGGGTTATTAAAGGCAAAGGTAGCGAGTGAATTCAATGCTTCTATCTGCCCGACCGCCTCGATCCAGGCCGGAAATTCCTTGCGGTAGCGGGTCTTCCATCGCTCCAGCCCCACCATGCATTGAAGGTCATAGAAGGCCAGGCTGTTCAGCACCAGGTTCACCATCAGGTTCATGCGCTGATCAAAAAATGACGTCAGCCGGGATAGACGCCGGATCGCGCCGTGCGCTGCTTGTGCCCGGCTGCGCAGGTCCGCTACGACCCCGGAACCTCCCGGATCGGCACCGCTGAACACCAGCAGCACGTCGGCGTACTGTGAAAAGACATCCTGTTTATGGTTGATCAGGCGATGCTGATCGGCAACGTCCTTGCCAAAAGCCGCGGTGATCGATCGGGCCACTACAATGGCGGCTACCAGCGGATACCAGTTTCCGGTGGCGAGCGTATACATCAGGACGGCGATATTTGCCAACGTCAGCAGGGCGATGGAGATCCGGAGCCAAATCCGCGGATATACCACCGGCCGGGTGTTCAGCCAGCCAGTCAGCGTGCGGAGGTCGCCTTTCTGGTCTCCGGTCAAAAGGCCTTTTGCGATCAGGAGTCTTCGCAGATCGGGCTGTGCCGCCAGGACGCGCACGGCGTCTTGCTGGTCCCGGATGGCTTGCGGTCCGTTCAGGCTTTTTGTCAGCCAGCAGGCCAGCGTTCCCGTGCCATGAAAGGTCGTAGTGCGGTTTAGCAGATGGAAAACCGAAAAGGCTCCGAAGACGTCGAGGTCCTCCAGGTAATTATCCGGTTCCAGGAAGGCCTTGCCGTCCGGAAAACCGTTTCCGCGGCCCATGAGCACCGCCTTTTCATTCTCATTGACAAATTCCAGCTTTTCCCAAAGGACCCGCTTGTCCTTCAGGCGAAAATACCAATTGACCGAGGCGATGAACGCAGCAAGCAGGACCAGGGCTGTTGCCGCCAACCAAACCTGGCCGCCCCGAAATAAATACCATAGGTCCAGGGCCAGGAGAAGGAACAATCCCAGTCTTACCACTGTCACCGCACCAATCCTTCGCCGGACCTGCCCGGCCCGTTCCCGGCAGTTGGCGACGGCAGATTCATAAAAACTGGCTAAGTCCATGGCGAATAGCACATTTCTGTAGAAAGAAAATGCCACCTGCTGGCAAGTGGCATTCTGTATTATATTAAAAAATCTTTAGGCTCAGATAATATCGAGCGCCTTGACGAAGAAAGTACCGACAAAGGGCAGGATCATGGTCAAATACTCAAAATGCGTGTCCACGGCATAGAGGAAACCCGCGGCTGAGATCAGAAACAATACCCAATAGATCCCCGTATTTTTCTTTTTCTGTTCCATGTAGAATGTTTTTTGCAGCTATTTTTGCGAAATTATATCAAAACAGGCAAAAAAACGGATTTACTTGATTCATAATGAAAAATTAGCCTAAATTAGCGGCATAATGTAAAAAATACACATTACTGCTGCCATCAGAAAAAGTTGCTTTTAAACATGAAGATCGATTTCTATCTCCGCTACTATACGCAGCCCGGTCAATCCATCAGTCTTTCAGGAAATTGGACCATCCTGGGCGAAGATGACCCCCATAATAGCTTTCCACTTTCTTACGTCAACGGGGATTTCTGGCACGCCAGCCTTGAACTGGACAATTTTCCGCCCGAACCCCTGGTGTATCATTATATTTTACACGGTCCGGACGGCATGCTGACCGACGAGGGCGGCAACGACCGCACGTTGGAGGCGCCCCGCAAGGGCACGCGAGAAGTCCAGCTGATCGATACCTGGAATTATGCCGGCGAATTCGAAAATGTTTTTTTTACCTCGCCATTCCGGGAAGTACTCCTTCCACGCCACAAGACCGGAAAAAAGGGCCGCAGCAAAGCCGCCCATAGCCACGTATTTCGCGTAAAGGCCCCGCTTCTCCGCGAAGACGATGTCGTTTGCCTCCTCGGAAACTGTGCGGAGCTGTGCGACTGGAACCAGCTGGAACCCGTGATCCTGGCGCGGGAAGATAACTGGTGGACCACCTATCTGGCCCTTCCGCCTGAAAACTTCCCGATTGAATACAAATATGGAATCTGGAACAAAAAAGCGAAACAGTTCGTCCGATTTGAAGCGGGTCCGAATCGCAGTCTCCCGGGGGACGCGCGCCCTAACAAGATCAGCATCCTTCACGACGGCTTCGTTCACGAAGCGAACAGCACCTGGCATGGCGCCGGGGTCTCGGTGCCTGTCTTCAGCCTGCGAAGCAAGAAATCCATGGGTGTCGGGGAATTCGCCGACCTTCCCCAACTGATCGACTGGGCGGTGAAGTGCGGCCTTCGGATGGTCCAGATCCTTCCGGTACATGATACGACCGCAACGCATACCTGGCTCGACTCTTATCCCTATGCCGCCATCTCCGCATTCGCCCTGCATCCGATCTACCTCAACCTGGAAAAATGCGCGGGGAAGAAATACGCCCGGCTGATCCGACCGCTCAAAAAGAAACAAAAAGAACTAAATAGCCTCCCCGAGTTGGACTATGAGACGGTCATGAAGATCAAGTTATTGACATTGACCGAGTTGTACGAATTACAAAAAGAAAATTTCAAGGTAGATGAGGACTATCTTTGCTTTTTCGAACAGAACAGCGCGTGGCTTGTTCCATATGCGGCTTTTTGCTATCTCCGGGATAAACACAGGACACCCGATTTCACGACCTGGAAGGTCCACAGCCACTACGACGCCGGGGACATCCTGGAATTCACCGCACCCGGAAAGCCTCATCATGACGCCATACAGCTGCAATACTTCATCCAGTACCACCTGCATTTGCAACTCCGTGACGCCGTCGACTATGCCCACGAAAACGGCGTCGTGCTGAAAGGGGATATCCCTATCGGCATTTACCGGTATAGCTGCGACGCCTGGATGGAACCCGGATTATACCATATGGACCAGCAGGCCGGAGCGCCGCCGGATAATTTCGCGGTTAAAGGCCAGAACTGGGGTTTCCCGACCTATAACTGGCAGGAGATGCGCAAAGATGGCTATGGGTGGTGGAAACGGCGGTTTGCACACATGCGGAACTATTTCGATGCCTTCCGGATCGATCATATCCTCGGCTTTTTCCGCATCTGGAGCATCCCGATGGATGTTGTGGAAGGAATTCTGGGGCATTTCGATCCGGCCATCCCGGTTCATCGGGTCGAATTCCAGGAACGGAATATCTGGTTCGACCTTGACCGGCTGTCGAAACCCTTCATCAATGACGCAGTGATTTGGGAGATCTTTGGCAAAGACTCGGATTTCGTACGCGACAATTTCCTCCAGCCGACAACGGCCGGTAATTATCGCCTGCGCGACCATTTCAGCTCCCAGCGGCGAATCGAAAAATGCTTTGCAGGCCGCGAAAGAACGGCTTTTAACGACAAGATAAAGGCAGGACTCTTCGATCTCGTCTCCAATGTCGTGCTGCTGGAAATCGAAGGTACTGCGGGCCAGCAATTCCATTTTCGCATTGACATGGAACACACTTCCTCCTTCCGGTACCTCGAATGGCATACGCAGCAGCAGTTGAAGGACCTGTATGTCAACTATTTTTACTCCCGGCAGGACGCCTTTTGGGAAAAGGAGGCCATGCACAAGTTGCCCGCGCTGAAGCGCGCGACCAATATGCTGGTCTTCGGAGAAGATCTGGGCATGGTTCCCGCTTGCGTACCCGACGTGATGCGGCGGTTGGGCATCCTTAGCATGGAGATCCAGCGGATGCCAAAGAACCCCAAGCGGGAATTCTCTCATCCCGCCGAGGCGCCTTACCTTTCGGTCGTCACGCCGTCGACCCATGACATGAGCACTATCCGGGGCTGGTGGGAAGAAGACCGGCCAAAGACGCAACGTTTTTACAACAACGAACTCGGCCAGTGGGGCGAAGCGCCTGTCTTTTGCGAACCTTGGATCAATCGTGCGGTCATCCTGCAGCACCTCCATTCGCCGGCGCAATGGTGCGTGTTCCAGCTCCAGGACATCATGGGCATGAGCGAGACCTTCCGCCGGGAAAACCCGCACGACGAGCGGATCAATATCCCCGCGAATCCGCATCATTACTGGCGGTACCGGATGCATCTCACACTGGAGGAATTGCTGGAAGAAAAAGAATTCAACCTCGGTTTGCGGGAAAACATAAAGGCCAGCGGGAGATAATTCCTGCTGGCCTCCGATCGCGGCGAACCATCCGCGATCTGTATTTGATCCTTGTGATTAGATAACTTTTACGAAGGGCTCGACGAAGTGGAAGGAACCATTCGGGCTGCTCACCTTCAGAATATAGTTGCCTGCTTTCAGGTTGTTGATCGATACGGTTTGCAGGTTGTTACCAGCCTGCAGTTGTTGCTCGGAGGCGGTCATCATCACACCCGTCAGGCTGTACACCTGCACCAGGACCTGCTGAGCGGCGGGCGCGGAAATCGAATAGTTGATCGTAGCAACAGCGGGATTGGGATAAACGCCCATCCGGGTGTCGACGTTCCGATCGTTGTTCAGCATGATCACCTTGGAATAACGTTGAACACCGCCCATATCCACTTCTCGCAGCCGGTAAGAATTCGTGCCCGGCAGCATCTTCTCGTCCGAAAAAGTATAAGTAGTCGTATTGCCGTTATTGATACCCAGCACCACTGCGATAGAATCGAAACCTCCGTCGATGCCGGCGCGCTCGATCACGAACCATTTGCTATTGGTCTCGTTTTCCGTCACCCAGTTCAGATCGGCACAGGTTCCGTCAGCGGCACCCGTAAAGCTGATCAGCAGGGAAGGCGTAGCCGAAGTCTGTGCAACTTCCTGGGAAAAAGCAACATTCGTGACCAGGGTGGAGAGAGCAAGCGTGAAAAGGGCAAGTTTCGATTTCATTTGGTTCGGATTATGCAGGAAAGGGTATCAAAAAGGTGCCAAACTTCAAGTGCTTAAACTTCAATCAGTTACGACGGTTTGGCAGCAAAAGGACTTCCCAGGACGGGAAAAAAATTCTCAAAAATGCAAAAAAATAGTATAATCCCTGCCCTTCGCCCGTAATTTCCGAACCACTGCGTTTTAGCGCTTTCTACTGCCAGCGGCGTGCAAATCCCTTAATTTTGCCCCCCATGACCGTGAGCTATTACACCCACAACCTGGCCTTTCGCCACCCTTTTACCATTTCCCGCGGTACCAAAACCCACCAACCAACGCTGATCGTCGAACTGGAACATCGCGGGCTGAAGGGCTATGGCGAGGCCCCCGCCATTTCCTACTATCACATCCCCGTCGACAAGATGGTTTCCGATCTGGAGGCCAGACGCCGGCTGATCGAAGGATTCGCCCTGACGGATCCGGAGCGGTATTGGCATTATCTTCACCATCTTATCCCCGGCAATCCCTTCCTGGTATGCGCGCTCGATATGGCCGCATGGGACCTGTTCGGAAAGATCCGCGGCTTACCGCTATATAAATTATGGCGTCTCGACCCCGGATCTGCCCCCCTTACGGATTTTACAATCGGTATCGACACGGTGGATAAAATGGTGGCCAAGATGAAGGAAAGACCCTGGCCGATATATAAGATAAAGCTGGGTACGCCGGAAGACATCGCCATTGTCACGGCCATTCGCCAACACAGCAAGGCCATCCTTCGCGTCGACGCCAATTCCGGTTGGACGGTCGGGGAGGCCCTGGAAAAGATCCCGCGCCTCGCTGCGCTCGGCGTCGAATTTGTCGAGCAACCGCTGGCAAGGGAGGACCGGGATGGAATGTTGACCCTCTTCGCGGCATCCGCCCTTCCGCTGATCGCCGATGAATCCTGTGTGCGGGAGGAGGACGTCGAGGCTTGCGCGGGCCGCTTTCATGGCATCAATATCAAATTGACTAAATGCAGCGGCATTACACCTGCCCGCAGGATGATCGAAAAGGCGAGAACGCTGGGGATGAAGGTGATGGTCGGCAGCATGAACGAAAGCACCATCGGTTCCGCCGCCATTGCCCATCTCTTACCTTATCTCGATTATGTGGATATGGACGGCCCGCTGCTGCTTGCAGAAGATCTGGGCACCGGGCTGCAATTCGGCGACGGGAGGGTAAGTATTCCCGAAGGCCCCGGACTGGGTGTGACCTACACCGGCCTCATTTCTTCGTACGCCTGAGTAGCTCTTTTTCCCTGTTGATGACCGGATTAACCAATTTAGATGTAGATTTGACACTTATGGCGCCTTCTTCATCAACATCATCTCCTTCTTCCCTGGTGAAAAATGAATTCCTGGCGCGCTTTCCCGGTGCGGCGCCGCTCATCGTCCGGTCCCCCGGACGCGTTAACCTGATCGGCGAACATACCGATTACAACCACGGGTTCGTCCTCCCTGCCGCGATCGACAAGGCGATCTACCTGGCTGCGGCCAGCCGGCCGGATAACGAGATCCATCTGGTTGCGCTGGATTTGCGCAAGTCATACAACGGGTCGTTAGATAAGCTGGTATCATCACCGATGCACTGGCCCGACTACCTGCTGGGCGTCGTCCAACAACTGGTGCTCGAAGGGCATCCGCTGGGCGGATTCAATATCGTCTTTGCAGGCGACATTCCCTTGGGCGCCGGGATGTCCTCCTCGGCTGCGTTGGAATGCGCCACGGCCTTTGCCCTGAATCAACTCTTTGACCTCGGCCTGGATACCCTGGCGATGGTCACGCTGGCACAAAAAGCGGAGAACCGGTTCGTAGGCGTGCAATGCGGCATCATGGACCAGTTCGCCAGCATGTTCGGACGGCGGGACCAGGTCATCCGCCTGGACTGTGACAGCCTCCAATACACCTATTTTCCCTTGCAACTGGATGGCATCCGGATCGTTTTGCTGGATACCCATGTCCATCACTCCCTGGCATCTTCCGAGTACAACACGCGCCGCCGACAATGCGAAACCGGCGTCCGCCTGATCCGGGAGAACTGCCCCGAAGTCGCCAGCCTGCGGGATGTTACGCTGGACATGCTGGACAGCTATGTGGCGCCCGTGGACCAATTGGTCGATCGCCGCTGCCGTTTTATCGTTGGGGAAAACGCCCGGCTGCTGGCCGCGACGGAAGATTTGAAAAGGGGTGACCTCACCGCCTTTGGTCAAAAGATGTTCGAGACCCATCAGGGCCTCAGCAGGGAATATGAGGTGAGCTGCCCGGAACTGGACTTCCTGGTGGATCAGGTCCGCGACGACCCGGCTGTCCTGGGCGCCCGCATGATGGGTGGCGGGTTTGGCGGCTGCACGATCAACCTCGTGAAGGCGGAGGCCGTGGATGCTTTGGCCGGACGGATCGCGCCCGTCTACCGGAAGGAAATGAAAAGGGAGCTGACCGCCTATGTGGCGCGGATCGAAGACGGTACTTCTGTTGTTCCGGATTGAAGGCATGTGGCCGCGTCCGTGCTATTGTTGATTCGCTGAAGGATCGCCGTCTTTGATCGCTCATTTATCGCCGTGTTTGATCGCTGATTTATCACTGTGCTTAATCGCTTAATAATCGCTATATGAACAACCGCACATTCCTCGCTTATGTTATCGCTTTTGGGGTCGCCGTTAGCGGAACTGCCGGTTGCGGCAGCAACCACCAGCCGGCCGTGTCCACGGACAGCACCGCGAACGCGCCTGCCGGCGCAAGCCTTCTTCCCGATCCGGCATCCTTCCATGACACGGTGGACGGGAAACCCACCAACCTGTATATCATGCGCAACGGTAAGACCAGCGTGGCGATCACCAACTACGGCGC